>Ga0247778_1000610_pt1 | contig 36857 bp, 27 predicted proteins | sample UWRJL049202B5_FD_179939 | JGI IMG/M metagenome (GOLD analysis project Ga0247778, IMG submission 179939) | Plant litter microbial communities from Arlington Agricultural Research Station in Wisconsin, United States - UWRJ-L049-202B-5 | ecosystem: Environmental > Terrestrial > Plant litter >...
GACATCCAGGAAGGGCTCAATGAAACGGTCGAAACGCTTCTCCCAGGGGCTCGCGTACTTCACGCCCCGATATGGAACATATGGCGGCGCGGATGGAAATAAAAAAATGACTGAGTAGTGCTAGCCGCTGCGTTCGATCAAGAGTAGGCGCGCTTCGGGCGTGTGGTGCAAGGGGCGGCCGGCCGGGAATTCGGCTTCGAAACGGGTGCCCAGGTCGTCGATGAAGGTTTGCCCGCGGGCGAGGGCCAGGGCGCGCAAGGGGCCGAGGCGCGTGAGCGCTTGCCACATGCTGTGCGCGTCGTCGTGCTGCATTTCGAAGGCGATGCGCACGTCTTCCCGGATGCGGGCGGAGGCCGCGCGGGCGCTCGCTTCGAGTTCGCCCTGCCAGGCGCGGTCGACCGTGGTGGATTCGCCGAGCAAGCGATGCATGGTGTCGAATGGGCCGCCGCCGTCCGTGTCTCGCGGCCAATAGACGATCGCGGCCAGCCCCTGGGGCGTGAGAAGACGCAGCCAAGAGCCCAGGGTTTCGGCCGGCTTGGGCAACAGCTGCAGACCAAAGACGCTGAATAGGCCCGCGACTTCGTGGCTCGTGCGGCGCAATTGCGTGGCATCGTCGCGTTCGACGGAAACGTTGGAAAATGGTGCGGCGCGCGTGCGCGCGAGCTTCACCATTTCACCGGACAAGTCACTGGCGACGATTTGCCGGGTGGGAAAAGCTCGCGCGAGTGGTCCGAGTTCGCGGCCCGGGCCGGCGCACGGGACTAGGATGCAGCCCGAGCCGGGGAGATCGCTCTTACGACCGATCAGCGCGCCCAGCGCGGTTGCCAGATAGGGCGCGAAGCGCGGACTGAAGTAAGCGTCATAGCCGCTCGCCGCTTCGTCCCAAGCGAGTTCGACCGGATTCGTCACGGCGCGGTTTCGGCGTTTCGGACCGCGTACACGAATGCGCGCAACAAGGCCTCGTGCTTCTTGCGCGGATTTTGCGCGAGCTCGACGCCGCTCGCCACGTCCACACCGAACGGCTTCAAGGTGCGGATGGCCTCGGCCACGTTGTCCGGAAAGAGCCCGCCCGCGAGGATGACTTGCCGCGATTGCACCAAGGGCAGGGCCAACGACCAATCGAAACGCAGGCCCGTACCGCCCGATTCGCCGCTCGGGCTCTTGGCGTCGAGCAGCAGGCGTTCGCCGCCGTATTGGGCGGCGCGGGCGATGTCTTCGCTCCCGCCGATGGCGACCGCCTTGAACGCCTGGGGCTGGACGGCCTCGAGATCGCTGGGCGTTTCCGCGCCGTGCAGCTGCAGCCAGCGAATGCCGGTGGCGCGCCGCAGCCCTTCGAGCTCATCCGTACCGCGATTGGCGACCACGGCCACGAGCTCCACCAAATCACCCACCGACGCCGCGATGTGCGCGGCGGTGGGGATGTCGATGACGCGTTTGGAAGTGGGGACCAGATTCAACCCCAGAGCATCGGCCCCAGCCGCTATCGCGAGGAGGGCGTCGTCGACGCTGGTGATGCCGCAGATCTTGACGAAGGTCATCGGGGCCGGTCTGGCTCGGGCTGAGTCCGGTGCGGGCTACTCGATTTTGAGCAGCTCTTTGACGGTGGCGATCACCTGCGGAGCTTGAATGGGCTTGGTGATGTAGGCATTTGCGCCGAGCTGCAGGGCCCGTTGCCGGTCCTCTTGCGAGCCTTCGGTCGTGATGATCACGATCGGCGTGTCTTTGTGCACGGGGTCGGTGCGCACGCGCTTCACGAGCTTGAGGCCATCCATGATCGGCATGTTGATGTCGGTCACGATGATGTCGTACCGGGCCGACGCGAGCTTGCGCAAGCCGTCGACGCCGTCGTCTGCTTCGGTGACGCGTAGGTTCTTGACGCGCGCCAACGCGAACACCAAGAGCTGCCGCATCATCGGCGAGTCTTCAACGATTAAGCAGGAGTATTCCGCCATGAATCACACGCTGAGGTCCAAGAACGCTTCCAATCCGGGGAGTTTTTGCTCCGCCTGCGCGAACAGGCTGGCTGCGACGAGGGCTTGCGCCGCGTGTTGGCCCAGTAACTTGAATAGCTCGAAGTCTACCTGGTCGAACTTGTTTTTTTGGGCCAGGGTCGAAAAGATGGCAATTGTTCCGACTACCCGGTCGTCGACCGAGAGCGGGATCACCGCGGGTGGATCCTGAAAAGTCCCCTGGCTCGGGTCGGAATCCGCCACGCTGGCGGAGCCTTTCCGGAGCACATCACCAATCCGCGTGCCGGCGATCCTGACCGGTACCAGCTGGTTGCCCGGGACACCCTCCGAGGCGATCGGGATCAACTGCTCGCCTTCCGGATTCACCAAATACATCGCGTAGCGCTCAGCGCCGACCAGCTGGGCCAAGACCTCCTTGATCCGGCGCGTGACCCCGCGGGGTGAGAGGCTCGAGTGCAGCTGATTGCTGGCCACGAACAGGTTGGCCAAGTTCGCGAACTCCGACTCCACCTCTTGCACGCGCGCGGTGAACTGGCTGGTTGCCCGCTCGGCCTGGTGATACTGCGAAACCAGCTCGCTTTTCTCGCTTTCGAGCCGTTCGATCTTTTGGAGCAGCTCGCGAACGGCCTGATCCGCTTCCACTTTGGCGCGCAGCCCGGCGTTCTCGCTCTCGAGATCTTGCAGGCGGTTCTGCATGCGCTCGTGCTCCTTGACGAAGTCTTCCGTGAGCTGCGTGCCGCGCGAAAATTTTCTCAGAAACTCGTCGCGCTCGGTCCTGAGATCCGTCACTGGCGTATCGCTGTTCGTGCCGCGGCCGCGATTGTCCTTCGTCATCGAATCTCATCAGTATAGACGGACCGAGGGGCCGCGCGGAAAGTCTCCATCTTTTTCGCCACGCACGCGCGCCGCCCGCGCCCGGCCGAGCGTCGGCGGCGGCAAAATACGCTGGAAAACCCCGGGGCCCGTAAGATAATGTAAGCATTTTAGCAGCTTGTGCGTCTGGGCAGGGGCCGACAAATCGCGCGCATCTGCGCTGGCTCGCGCCTGCTTCTTTCGCGGTCCGGGGGGCAGCCTGATATGCTGCGAAGTCATGGCGGATGATTCTGAGCTCGGGCCCGATGTGCTGGACCGCATGCTCGAGGCCGACGACTTGAGTGGTGTGCGCGCAGCGCTAGAAAGCATTGCAGCGACCGATGAACGCTACGCCGTGGTGCGGATCAAGTGCGGCTTGTACGACGGCTCGATGCCGTCCGGGATGGCGATGCAGCAGTTGATTCAACTGATGCGCAAGAACCCGGATTGGCCCGGGGCCAAGGCGCTCTACCAGAGCGCGTCGTCGGAGGCCTTCGAAACGCGGCAATCTTCCGTCTCGCACTCGCACCCGCCGCCGCCCGTCGAGCGCAAGTAGCGATCAACCCGGATTCGGCTGGCTGAGCCACTCTTTGAGCTCGCCCACGAGCACGCGCGGCGCTTGGCGCAGCGCCGGTAGATCGGCCGAGCCCGTGAGCAAGAGCGCGCCGCGCAGCTCCGCCTCGACGCCGTCGAAGAAGCGCCGCGCGCCGCTCGGGCCGCCGTTCTCGAGCGCCTGCAGCGCGGCGCGCGCGATGCCACCGGCGCTCGCACCGAGCGCGATCGCGCGCGCGATATCTAGCCCTGTCTGCATGCCACCGGTGGCAAACACGGTCTCGAAGCCGTGCCGCCGAACCCAGACCACGCTGACCGCGGTCGGGATGCCCCATTCCCAGAACGCCTGCCCGAGCGCCTTCTTCTCGGCCTGGGCTCGCTGGGTCTCGACCGCGACCCAGGACGTGCCCCCCGCGCCGGACACGTCCACGTGGGCGACGCCCACCCGACGCAGTTTGGCCGCGACACGCTCGGAAAGGCCGCAGCCCGTTTCTTTGACGATCACGGGCACGGGCAGCTCGGCGTGCAGACGCTCGAGCGTCGCGAGCCCACCGCGAAAGTCGCGATCGCCTTCTTCTTGGACGATCTCCATGGCCGGGTTCAGGTGCACGCAGAGCGCGTCCGCGCCCACCTCCGCCGCCAAATCGGCCACCTCGGCACTGCTCATTTTCGTCGCCTGCACGATGCCAATGTTACCGAGCAAGAGCGCGCTCGGGGCTGCCTGGCGCACGGCGTAGCTCGACTTGGCTTCGGGCCGCTTGAGCATCGCGCGTTGGCTGCCGAGCCCGAAGGCGTAGCCGCGCTCTTCGGCGATCTCCGCCAATTGCAAATTGATGCGCTCGGCTCGGGCCGCGCCGCCGGTCATGGCGGCGATCAAAATCGGTGCTCGTAAGGGCTTGCCCAGCACCGTCGAGCCAAGGCTGATCGCGTCCAGATCGAGGTCCGGCAAGGCGTCGTGGACCAGCTTCACACATTCGAGCAGCGTGGTGGTTCGCTTGAAGCCCACGTCGCCCGAGGTTGCGAGATCCAGGTGATCGGTTTTTCGCTCCGCGATGTCTGCCATGGCGTTTCTTTCATACCTGGCCTTGGCATTCGGGGCCACGGTCGCGGCTGAGGCGGGTTCGAGCCCCACGAAAAATTGACGATCCAAGCTCAGGTAGCCGGTGTAGGCTGCGCGCCCCCAGAACCCGATGGCATCGCGCAAGCAGCCTCCACGCACCCCGCGCAGTAAACGTCCTCCCGGCGCGCGGCCCCGCCCCGCGCCGCGTGCTCAGCGTGGCGCGCGCGTGCCACCCAAGCCGCTCCCCCAGAACCCTTTTTCTGCGTTGCTGGGCGCGGTCCAGAGCGAGGTCGACCAACGCCTACGCGGTTTCCTCGAGACCCGCTTGGACGTCGCGCGCCGGCATGGGCCGGAGGTGGTGGAGATGGTCTCGGCCGTTCGAGACTTGTGCCTGCGCGGCGGGAAGCGGCTGCGCCCCGCATTGCTGGTCGCCGGCTATCGCGCCGCCAGTGAGCGCGCTGCGCTCGAGCCCGCGCTCGACGCCGGCGTCGCGCTCGAATTACTCCAAGCCTACCTCCTGATCCACGATGACTGGATGGACGGCGATCTGGTGCGGCGAGGCGGCCCCGCGGTGCACGCGCGGCTCGCCAAGCACTTTCGCTCCGAGCACAAGGGCCACGCTTCCGGGATCTTGGCCGGTGACTACGCTTCGGCGGTGGCCCTCGAGGCGCTGGCCCAAGTCGAGATGAAGGCCTCCTGCGCTTTGCCCGCGTTCGCCTGCTTCGCCGAAATGCAGCTCGATGCCATCGCCGGTCAACAGCTCGATCTGATCGGCGGCGAGTACGACGTCGAGCTCGCGTATCAGTTGAAGACCGGCAGCTACACCGTGCGCGGTCCGTTGCGTCTCGGCGCCATCTTGGCTTCAGCGGGGCCGAAGACGCTGCTCGCGCTGGATCGCTTCGCGCTGCCGATCGGCGTGGCCTTTCAGCTGCGCGATGACCTGCTCAGCGCGTTCGGTGAGCCAAAACAGACCGGCAAACCCCTGGGCAATGACCTGCGCGCGGGCAAGCGCACGGCGCTGCTCGCCGCCGGCCTGAAGCTCGCGCACGGCAAAGACCTGCGCGCGTTGAAGCGCTGCGTCGGCAATCCCGACGCCACCGACGCAGAGCTGCGGGCTGGGCTGTCCGTGCTCGAGAGCTCGGGCGCGCGAGCAACCGTCGAGGCGCGCGTCACGGAGCTGTCCCAGGCCGGCCTCGCCGAGCTCGGGCGCGGCGTGAGCCGGCAGGGGGTAGAGCTGCTGACCGGCGCCACCGAAGCCCTCACCGCTCGGCGGAGCTGAGAAACGATGGCGCGCGCCAACGGCAAAGTGATCCTGCTGGGCGAGCACGCGGTCGTGTACGGCGTGCCGGCGATTGCTGCGGGCATCGAGCGCGGTGTGGAAGCGAGCGCGCGCCCGGCCGAGAGCTCGAGTTTGCGCATCGGTGAGCGCAGCGCGCGGCCGGGGGACGACAGTGAGCTCGGTCGGGCCTTTGCCGCGTTGCTGGCTTCGCTCGCCGCTCCGCAGCTAGCAGTCGAAGCGACCCTCGAATTACCCCCCGGTTCCGGCCTGGGAGCCTCCGCCGCATTGGGCGTCGCGATCGCCCGAGCCGTGCTCGCGGCCAGCGGCTCCGAGCCAGATTCGGCCCGCGTGCTGACGGCGGCAGCCGCTTGGGAGGGTGTGTACCACGGGAACCCTTCGGGTGTAGATGCCGCTGCCGCTGCTCACGCGGGCTGCCTTTTGTTCGACAAGCTGACGGGGCCGCAACCGATCGCTCTCGGTCGCGAGCTGGTTTTGGCGATCGGCTTGGCTGGTCCTCCGGCGAGCACCAAGCTGATGGTCGAAGGCGTGGCCCGGCTGCGCGAACGGCGGCCCGCGCTGGTCGAAAAAGCGCTGGAAGGGATCCGGGCGTTGGTTCGAAATGCCAAGTTGTGTCTCGAAGCGGGTGATCTGCCGGGGCTCGGCTCGTTGATGAATTACAACCAAATGCTGCTCTCGGGTCTGTTCGTTTCCACTGAAGGCATCGAACACTGCTGCGCGCTAGCGCGTGACGCCGGCGCGCTCGGCGCGAAGCTCACCGGCGCGGGTGGCGGTGGTGCAGTGGTGGCGTTGTGTGACCGCGATCCCCAGCCGATTCTGACGGCCTGGCGGGCCGCTGGCATCGAGTGCTTCGGCAGCTCCGTGCCGGCGACCGGAGCAGCGCTTCCCAGATGATGGGCGTCGGTAAAGCGATCGCGCACTCCAACATCGCGCTGGCGAAGTATTGGGGAAAGGCGGACACGGTACGCAACCTGACCGCGGTGCCGAGCCTCTCGTTGACCTTGGCTGCTCTGCGCACGGTCACCACCGTGCGCTTCGACGAGTCGCTCAGCGCCGACGAGCTCCAGCTGGGCGGAGCGATCGTGACCGGGCGACCGCTACAGCGGGTCAGCAAGCTACTGGATGCGGTCCGCGCTCAAGTCGGCATGATCACGCGCGCGAGCGTCGAGTCCAACAATGATTTCCCGACCGCAGCCGGGCTCGCTTCCAGCGCATCGGGCTTCGCGGCGCTGGCCATGGCGGCAACGCGGGCCGCTGGGCTCGAGCTGCCGCTCGGGCCGGTGAGTGCACTCGCGCGGGCCGGCTCTGCGTCTGCCGCGCGCTCGCTGTTCGGCGGCTATGTCTCGCTCGGCGCGCGCGCCGAGGCCGCCGAGCGCGTCGCTTCGGGCGCTGATTTCCCCTTGGAAATGCTGGTCGCGGTGACCGTCTCGGGTGAAAAAGAGACCGCCTCCACGGACGGCATGGGTCACACCCAAGCCACGAGCCCTTATTACGCAGCTTGGGTGCAGGCCGCACCGGCGATTTACGAGCAAGTTCGCAGCGCGGTGTTGGCGGCGGATTTCGAAGCGCTCGGCCCTGCCGTCGAGCAAAGCGCGCTCGCCATGCACGCGTCGATGCTCGCGGCGCGGCCCGCCTTGATCTACTTCGCGCCCGCCACGCTGCGCGTGATGGAGCGCGTGCGCTGGTTCCGAAAAAGCGGCGGGCGCGCTTACTTCACGATGGACGCGGGCCCGCACGTCAAAGTGCTGGTCGAACCGAGCGCAGCGGGCGAGCTCCAAGCCGAGCTGGCCAAGCTGGAGGGTGTGAGCCAAGTGCTGCGCTCCGCGGCGGGCCCGGATGCCTATTGGGTCGATCCGTGAGTTTCGCGCGCGCCCCGGGGAAATTGGTGCTTTCCGGCGCGTATGCGGTGCTCAGCGGCGCGCCCGCGTTGGTCGTGGCCGTCGATCGCTACGTGCTTGCCGATAGCGCGCGTCGTGCGACCTTCTTGACGCCCGAGGTGCAGGCGGCGCTGGGCGCACAGAGCGCACCGTGGTTCGACGCCAGTGAGCTGCGCGAAGGCGAACAGAAGCTCGGCTTGGGTTCGAGTGCGGCGATCTTGGTCGCGTCTTTGGCCGCGCTCGAGCTCGCGGCAGAGCCCACGCTGAAAGACGATGCGCTGTGTGCCCGCGTCTACGAGCGAGCGCTCGTCGCGCACCGCGCTGCACAAGGCGGCGGCAGCGGCGTGGACGTCGCCGCCAGCGCGCACGGCGGCGTACTCGCGGCGCGCCGCAAAGGCGGCGTGCTCGAACTCGAGCGGTTGGCGTTGCCGGGCGGGCTCGAGTTCGAGGTTTGGGCTTGCTCGGTATCCGCCTCCACCGCGGCATTTTTGGCCCGGATCGGCGAGTTTGCCGAGCGCGATCCGGCCACGCACGCCGCGCGCATCCAGGCCCAGGCGGACGCGGCGGAGTCCGCGTTGGCCGCTGCTCAGCGCGCGGACGCCGCGGGTTTCGTGGGAGCGATCGCCGAGCAAGTCGCGACCCTGACGGCCTTGGGAAAATCCGCGGGCGTCAGCATCGTGACGGTGGAGCTGGCCGAGTTGGCCCAGCTCGCCGCCGCGCACGGTGCGGCCTTCTTGCCCGCCGGAGCGGGGGGCGGAGACGTGGCGTACTGGGTCGGTACGAGCGCTCCGCCGCCCGCATTCGCAGCGCGTGCGCGGGAGCTTGGGCTGTCGCGAGTGCAGCTCGCGCTCGGTGCACGTGGCGTGCACGCGGCCGATCTGTGATAAGCCAGGCTCAGCATGTCCGAAGGCTCGCGGATCCCTGGGTTTTACAAGCTAGGTCTGGCTGAGCGGCGCGCGGCCGTCTCGAGCCGCGCGCAGATCGACCTGGCCGAGCTCGAGCACGCGCTCGAAGCCGGTGGGCTCGATACGGCCACCGCCGACAAAGTGGTCGAAAATGTGCTCGGCATTTATGGTTTGCCCTTCGGCGTCGCGCTCAACGTGCGCGTGAACGGCACCGACCGCTTGGTGCCGATGGTGGTCGAAGAGCCGAGCGTGATTGCCGCGGCCTCCAACGCCGCCCGCATGATCCGCCAGAGTGGCGGCTTCCGCGCCGAAGTGGTGGAGTCCTTGATGATCGGCCAAGTGCAGATCACGGACGTCGAGCACCCGGCCGAAGCGGTGGCGCGGCTGGAAGCGGCCGCCGAGCGGCTGTTGGCGTTGGCCACGAAAGCGGTGCCCAACTTGATCGCTCGCGGCGGCGGCCCGCGCGCCATCGTCGTGCGTGACTTGGGTCAGCGTTGCATCGTGCTGCACGTGCTCGTCGATTGCAAAGACGCGATGGGCGCCAACCTGGTCAACACCGTCGCTGAAGCGCTCGGGCCAGTCACGGCGGAAATTGCGGGCGGCACGCTCGGCCTACGCATCCTGTCCAACCTGTGCGACCGGCGCCGCGTGCACGCCACCTGTCGCGTGCACGCGCGCGAGCTCGTCAGCTCGCCGCGCTCGAGCAAGATCGCCGAACGCGGCGCGGAGTCGGACAGGCCAGGTGAGCTCGACGGCTTGGAGATCGTCGACGCGATCGTGTCGGCCTCGCGCTTCGCCGAACTCGACCCGTACCGCGCCGCCACGCACAACAAAGGCATCATGAACGGCATCGACGCCGTAGTGCTGGCCACCGGCAACGATTTCCGCGCGGTCGAGGCCGGCGCGCACGCCTACGCGGCGCGCTCCGGTCGCTATGCGCCGCTCGCAGTTTGGCGTCGCGACGGTGAAGATCTGGTCGGCGAACTCGAGCTCCCGCTCTCGCTCGGCATCGTCGGCGGCACCCTCCGCGTGCATCCCACCGCGCGCCTCGCGCTCAAAATCTTGGCCGTCAGCTCCGCGGACGAATTGGCCATGGTCGCCGCCAGCGTCGGCCTCGCGTCGAACCTCTCCGCCCTGCGCGCGCTCGCGACCGAAGGCATCCAACGCGGCCACATGTCGCTCCACGCCCGCTCCGTCGCCAGCGCCGCGGGCGCCCTCGGCGACGAAGTCGAACTGATCGCGGCCCGCATCGCCGGCGAAGGCCTCGTCACCGTCGAATCCGCCGCCCGCGCCCTCTCGGCCCTCCGCCGCCCACGCTGATCGATTTTTGGGCGATCGCGATCCCGCATCGCACCTCACAGCGCGCACTATTTTTGAACTCCACGGGTCACCAAGCCAGCTATGATTTGCCTTGCGCGATTTAGACCGGCTCCCTGAATTTTTTGACCACAGAGCCGCGGAGGTCGCAGAGACAGAAAAAGAGGAGGGAGATTGGGGGGTCCGGTCTGAGCGGGGGTATACGGCTCGAAATATACGAGGGTCCGAGACCGGCTCCCTGAATTTTTTGACCACAGAGCCGCGGAGGTCGCAGAGACAGAAAAAGAGGAGGGAGATTGGGGGGGATACGGCTCGAAATATACGAGGGGTCCGAGACCGGCTCCCTGAATTTTTTGACCACAGAGCCGCGGAGGTCGCAGAGACAGAAAAAGAGGAGGGAGATTGGGGGGTCCGGTCTGAGCGGCGGTTGCGGCCTTTGAAAAACCGCATAGCGGTTGGCACTGTTATTCGACCTGGCGCGGCGCGGGGCTGTTGAATTTTTCGTGCGTGTTGATCACGCGCTTGATGCCTTGGCGGAGCTCAGCGACGTTGAAGTTTAGCAATAGACCGAGCGGAAGGCGCTTGATATTCAAATACGAGAGGAGCTGAGCGACGTGAACTGGTGCGAGGTCGTCGACGGTTTTGAGTTCAACGATGAGCTGACTACAGACCAACAAATCGAGCTTCGCGTTGCCGATGTCATGCCCCTTGTATTGGATCTTCACGAGCACTTGGCGTTTGAACGGAATCTGAGCGAGCGCAAGTTCGACGCACAGCGCTTCCTCGTAGATTGACTCCAATAAACGAGGTCCGAGTACTCGATGGACTTCGATTGCTGCGCCTATCAGCCGGTGCGTGAGGGAATGGTCAATATTTCCTCGCCTGGTGTGGATCTGTGCGACCCGTTTGGGTGTGTTCATCCCCCCACATCGGTCGCAGCGCGAAGAGAGTTGCCTGCGACGAATCAGCAATCCAGTTTTTGTTGCCGTGGCGAACTCAGGGAGAAACTCGGGGAGCGACCCCTCGAATATTTCACGCCGCACCCGCCGCTCAGAACGAACCCCAATAACTCTCCCTCCTCTCTATCTGTCTCTGCGACCTCTGTGTCTCTGTGGTCAAACTCTCTGCGAGCGTTCACGCGCGCGTCATGCCGTTCTAGCCCCACGATGTGCTCACAACGTCGACGGTCCCCACCGTCAAACGAGGGCTACTCGCCGGAGCCGGCTGCGCTGAGCTCTTCGTACGGGTTCGCGAATAGGCCAGGCCAGCTCGTCACGTACACGGGGGGCGCGCCGGGCTCGGAAGTGTCGACCCAGGCCACGCGGTGGGTGCCGTAGGGGCGCACGTCGACGTGGACGAACTTGCTGTTCGGGTAGAAGCCGCAGCCGACGTCGGTCAGGGTGTGGCAGTAGCGAAACAGATCCGCGTTGTCGACTCCTGTAACGTACAGATCGAGCGCGCGGCCCTTCTGGTGGTAGCTGCTGTGCGCGTCGCGACGGTAGCCGCTCATGATGAAGATCGAGCGGTTGGGGAAGGCCTCGGCGATCTTTTGCACGGCCCAAATCAGGCGGGGATGCAGCAATTTGACGCGCGGGAGCCATTCGCCGCTGGGCGCGTCTTCATCAGGCTCGAGCGGGAGAGGCATCTCCGGCTTGGGCGTGGCCGGCGGGCGCGCGAGCACGCTCAGCCGATCGAGTGCGTCAGGCGCGATCGCGCCTTCGCAATCGACGAGCGCCATGCGCGTGTACTCCGCGCCGTCGTAGCGCACTACCGAGACGGGACGCGGGGCTTTCCAGCGCGGACAATATTGGCGTTGGGTGATGCCGAAGAAGTCCGGCGCGGGCGCTTGGACGCCGAGCGCCCAATCCGGCAGCACTTCCGCGCGTGAGATGTCGAACGGCTCGATCTGATCTGGCCCACGCAATTCGAAGCGCCAGGAGCTTTCGGCCGCTGCGAGACCCGGCTCGCCCGCTGACCCAAACACTCCCGCTTCGACCGCCACGCCCGATGCTCCACCGAGCCAAACGAGCTTGGGGTGCAGCTGGAAATTGTTTCGGCCGAAGCGGCCGTGCCAGAAGCTGCGCCATTCGGGCGCGCGATTGCGCGAAGGCTCCACGAAGTGGGCGAGTAGGCCGAGCAGTGAATCACTGCCCAAATCGAAGCGGCGGTTCTTGCCCACGCGATCGACCAACCAGGCCGTCTCGGTGAGCGGCTGGGTGGGGCCGAATACGTTGAGCTCGAGCGGCGACCGCTGCAGCTTGCGAGTGCTCGCCTCAGCCAGCGTCGGGCTGAAAAGGCTCGCTAGCGAAACGGCAACGGCAATACGGGCGAGACGGGTTGAACGCGCGGCGTAAAGGCGAGCACGGACCAGCGTGACGGAAAGCATGCGCAACGTGCGTGGAGGATGCGCCGATGGCAGGCGCGCGGCCAGCAGGAAAGGGTGGGCATCGAAAGTGGGCGGTTGTGCCGAGGATAAGGCGTGCGTTTTTTTCGGAAGATTTCCGTCGCCGCCGCTCGCCAGGTGAGCACGCGCTATCGAGCGCCGAACCCCGCTGGAGTTGCTCCAGCGGGATTCGCGTCAGGGACTCAGGACGTCGCGGACGACGACTCGAGGCCGAGCCGGAGCAATTGCAGGAACGTCTCGTAGGCCTCGCGAGCGCGCGTTTCGTCGCCCTCGAGGTACTCGGTGACGCTCAGGCCGTTGAGCACGGCGAGCGAGAGCGTGGCCAGCGCCTCGGAGCGGTTGACGCCGCCCTTGGCTGCCGCGGGGCCCATGGCCTCGCGAATGACCTGACGCGCGTCGCGCTGCAGGCCGGCGGCGCGGCGCTTGAGCTCCGGATCACGCCGAGCCGCGCTCCACACCTCGATGTTCAGACCGGTGCCGGTCTTGTTGTTTTGAATCGCTTCCCAGAGCGCCTTCAGCGCCTCCATCGCTTGCGAGGTGGAGCCGTCGCCGTTTTGCGTGGCTTCCTTCAAGCGGTCCAAGTAGCGGTGGTAAGTGAAGCTCTGAACCTCGTGGATCAGCGCTGCTTTGCTGGCGAAGTAATAGTGGACGATGCTCTTCCTCAGCCCGAGCTCTTTGCCGATTTCGGCAAGAGTCGTGGCCGTGAAGCCTTTGCGTGCAAAGCACTTGGCTGCGGCGGAGAGAATCGAAGCGACGCGGGGGTTCTCCCAATCGGCAGCGCGTTGCTGCGACGCGCCATTCTCTTCAGGGGGTTTGCGGGGACTGCTAACGACGGGTTCTGTGGTGTTCATGTTTTTCCAATGCACCGGCCAGCCGGTATCGCTCGGGCAGGACGTGAGCAAAGCCGCCTACCGCCCTCGGAGCCGGGGTCTTCGCGCAGGTCTCGGTTTGAGTCAAGCCCGCGCTCCGGATCTTCATCCTTTGGCCTTTTTCCCTTTTTGCTTCAGCGGCTTGGGCTCCCGGCTCGGGCCGGATTCCGGTTCCAGAGCCTTGCTCGGCCCAGAACGCCAATAGGGCATTCCGGCCCCTTCCGTCCAGCCCGCCGTTCCATATTTTCCGGGTTCGCGTGATTCCCGCATCACGCCGCCTCGGTCGGCGGTGTCGTCGTCCTTCTTTCCGTCTTCGTCCGCGTCTGCGGCGTCGAGCTTCGGGCCCTGACTGGCCACGAGCAGCTCGTCGGCCACGTACTCCGGGTGCTGGTCGTCTGCAGGGAGCTTGGCTTGCTCCTTGGACATGTCGCCCGCGCCGACGCGCACGATCTGGGACGTTGGCGGATAAGTGTCGTCCCAGCGCTCGCGGACTGCGTTCTCACCCTCGCGGATGATGCGATAGCGGCGTAACTTGAAGCCAGGCACGCCGCGCTGACCGAGCACACGCACACCATTCGGTAGATCTTTGTCCGGGCGTTCGACTTCTTCGAACGGCTGAGCAGAGTCGATGCGGCGGATCAGCGTGACCGTGCGCGTGCGTTTCTGACCGAGGATCTCGGCGCGCACCACGCCGTTCTTGACGGTCTCATGCAGCACGATTGGAAAGGGAAATGAGTTTCTGATTCGGAAGTTGATCGTGGGGTACACGACCGTCGCATCCATGCCCATCTTGATGTAGCCGCTCGGGCGCGTGTGCGGATAACGCTCCACGATTTCGAGGCCGGCAAAGAAGGCGGCGCCATGCAACGTGCCGGAGATTTGGCAAGTTCCGCCGCCGATACCGTCGACCAGCTCGCCCTCGGCGATCACCTTGGCCACCTTGTAGCCGTTGGTTTCGTCGCGCGGGCCCACGGTGTCGTTGAAGTCGAACACTTCACCGGGCAAAAGTACTTGCCCGTCCAACTTGGACGCGGCCAAGCGCAAGTTGTAGCTGCGCGCCTGGAACTTGGCGGAGCGATCGTAGCGCGTCTCGAAGTAGCCGAGGATGTCATCGAAGGCGACCGCGCCCAGCTCGGCGGCCACGCGCTTGGGCCGGCGCTCCTCGAACACGACTTTGACCTTCGCTTCGCCCCGGCCGAGCGCTTCTTCGATCGCGCCGAGCGTCGCGTCCACGTCGAGGAGCCGCCCGTTCTGCTCGGGCACGAGCTTGCGCGCTTCGAGGTCCAAACGCGCGTCGACCGGCAGGCGGTCCAGCTCGTCCTTCAAAGTGCGGAGGGCGATTTGCGCGCGCTCGCGATCCAGGGTCACGGGCACGGGCAGGGTGATCGGACCTTGACGCTTTTGGGTGTGGTAACCGCGCAGCAGCACGCTCGTGCGATCTTGAGCGTCGTGCACGAGCGCGGCCAGCCGCACTTTGTCGATCTCGCCGCCCAGCTCGCCGACGAAGATCTCGCGCCGTTTGCCGTCCGGGAGCTCGAGCAGAAGCTTGCTGCCAGCGTAGCGCCGAACGCGGTCGAGCGCCATTTTCGGCGCGCTGTCGGTTTGCGGCAGCTGTTGCTTCAAGAGCGTGAGCGGGGGCAAGGGCTCCTTCGGATCATCCGGGCTGACGCCGAGCGGCACCATCAAAAGCCCAATCGCCAGGCCGGCCGCGACCGCAATCGCGATCACGCGCCCGCTCTTGCCGCCGGGGATCCACGCGAACATCGGGGGGCTATAGCATTGCCCGGCCGGCGCGCTAAAAGGTTCTGGTTCGGTCCCACGCGCAGATGTCCAACGAGCTCCTCCTACAAAAACTAGAAAGTCTGCCGGTTAGCCCGGGTTGCTACATCTTCAAGGACAAGGCGGGGGCGGTGCTGTACGTGGGCAAGGCCAAGAGCCTGCGTTCGCGCGTGCGCAGCTATTTTCAGGACTCGAGCTCGGACGTCCGCGCCTTCATTCCGTTCTTGCGTAAGCTGGCCGCCGACCTCGACACGATCGTCACGCAGAGCGAAAAAGAAGCGGCGATCCTCGAGAACAACCTGATCAAGGAGGCCAAGCCTCGCTTCAACGTCAAGCTGCGCGACGATAAGGAGTACCTGAGCCTGCGGCTATCGACCGAGCACGCCTGGCCCCGGCTCGAGCTGGTGCGCAAGCCGAAGCCGGACAACGCGCGCTACTTCGGCCCCTACCACTCCGCCACTGCCGCGCGCCGCACGCTGCACATGGTCGAAAAGCACTTCCAGCTGCGCACCTGCTCCGACCGCGAAATCGAGAGCCGGAAGCGCCCCTGCCTCAAGTATCAGATCAAGCGCTGCCCCGCGCCCTGCGTGTACGACGTCGATCCGGCGGAGTACGCCAGCCAAGTGCACGCCGTGTCACTGTTCATGGATGGCCGGCACGACGAGCTCACGCGCGAGCTCAAGGCGCGCATGCGCGCGGCCAGCGAAAACCTGGAGTTCGAGGTGGCGGCAGTGTGCCGCGATCAGTTGGCGGCGGTGGAGTCGATCCGCGAAGGTCAGCGCGTGGTGTCCGTGACCGACAGCGATCAAGACGTGCTCGGTCTATACCGCGAGGGTGATTTGGTCGAGCTGAGCGTGATGCTCGTGCGCGCGGGCCGCGTGATCGACGTCGCTAGCTTCTCGAACCGCCGCGTCGAGGTGCCGGACGACGAAGTGGTGGCGGCTTTCCTGCGCGATCACTACGGCGAGGGCGGCTCGGGGGAGGCCCTGATCCCCGAGGAAATCATCGTGCCCGTCTTGCCCGACGGCGCGGACGGCGTGGCCGAGTGGCTCGCCGAACGCCGCGCCGTGCTGGTGCAAGGGCGGCACAAAAAATGCGAGCTGCTGGCGCCCGCGCGTGGGCCGCGTAAGGCGCTCTTGGATATGGCCCTCGACAACGCGCGCCACGCATTCGAAGAGAAGCGGCGCGCCGCGACCGACATCGATGAGCGCTTGCTGAAAGTGCAGGAACGCCTGCGGTTGCCGACTTTACCGCGCCGCGTCGAATGCTGCGACATCTCGCACTTGGGCGGGCAAGATACGGTGGGCGCCGTGGTGCACCTGTTCAACGGCTTGCCCGACAAGAAGCGCTACCGCACCTACCGCGTGCGCAGCGTGGCCGAGGGCGACGACTACGGAGCCATGTTCGAGGTGCTCGGGCGCCGCTTTCGCCGCGGCAAGGCCGCCGCGGAGCGTGAAGCGGCGGAAGCCGCGTCCGCGCTCGCCGCCGAAGGCGGGGACGCGAGCGAAGCGGGAGAGCCGAGCGAAGCCGGAGAGCCGAGCGAAGCCGGAGAGCCGAGCGATACCGCGGAGGCACTCGAAGCCAGCGACGCCGCTGAGTGGCAGCTGCCGGATCTATTCGTGGTCGATGGCGGCCGCGGCCAGCTCGGCGTCGCGCTGGCGGCCGCGCACGACCTCGGCCTGCACGATTTGCCGATCTGCGGCTTGGCCAAGGAAAAAGAAAACGTGCTCGGCGACAAGTTGGTCGACCGCGTGTACTTACCCGGGCAAAAAAATCCCATCCCGCTTCGCCCGAACAGTCCAGAATTGTTCTTGCTCGCGCGCGCGCGCGACGAAGCGCACCGCTTCTCCAATCGCGGTCGCAAGAAGGTGGGCAAGAAGCGGCGCTTGGGTTCGGCATTGGATCAAGTGCCCGGGATCGGCCCAAAGACGCGGGTGGCATTGTTGAAGACGCTCGGTTCACTCTCTGCCGTGCAAAGCGCGAGCGACGAAGCGATCTTGGCCGTGCCCGGGGTGAGCAAGAAGCACCTGAGTGCGCTCAGGCAATGGTTCGCGCGCGGGGTGAGCGCGGAGCCATCCGCTGAGGGCGCAGGCTAAAATTCGCGGTTTCTCCCGACCAATGTCGCGATGAGCGAGATTGGATCACTCGCCCAGAAAGATTTTCAATCACTCCCCAGAGTATGCGGTCCGCGCACGTTGGCGGACGAGACTACTCGGTTGGCTGATCGCAACTCGGGTTGCAAACGCGCTGCGAGAAGTCCCGAGAAAAGCGCGTGGCGCGGCGCGTGCTTAGTGGCTCGGCATGATGTTCATGCGGCTGGGGTTGATGGGTGCGTTACTGGCTACGGGGTGTTTGTCGCGACCGCTGGCAGAGGTCTCACCGGCGACCAACAACTTGTACGTCGATCAGATTAGGCAGACGGCGATCGATAAGATCGATCTCTTGTTCATGATCGACAACTCGACCTCGATGTCGGACAAGCAAGAGATCTTGAAAGACGCGGTGCCGGTGCTGCTCAAGCGCTTGGTCTTCCCGATCTGCATCGGTGTCGATGGCAAGCCGACGGGCGACAACGCGCTGGCCAACGGGCAGTGCCCCAACAAGGCGGACCAGCCGGAGTTCAATCCGATCGGCGATATTCACATCGGCATCGTCAGCTCCAGCCTGGGTGGGCACGGCGGTGAGCAATGCAAAGAGCCGACTACTGAGCAACCGAACACCAACGACCAGGCGCACCTCATCGGCAGCGTACGGCCGGATCGCTTTCCGCTCAGCAGAACCTGGAACAATAGCGGGTTTCTGGCTTGGGACTCCTCCGGCCAAGCGAATACACCCCCGGGCACGACTGACGCGAACACCTTGAACCTGGCGTTCCCCGACATGATCGAGGCCATTGGTGAACAGGGCTGCGGCTACGAGGCGTCGCTCGAGTCTTGGTACCGCTTCTTGGTCGATCCCGAGCCGCCCGCGACAGTGGACGTGGTCGGGGGGCAAAATGTGCGCAGTTCGAAACTGACCGTCAATCCCGACGGCAGCACCGGAGCGTGCGTGGGCTGTGATGAAACCCTGCTCGCCCAACGCAAGCTGTTCTTGCGGCCCGACTCGCTGGTCGCCATCGTCATGCTGTCGGACGAAAACGATTGCTCGATTCGAGACGATAGCGTCGGTTGGTTGGTGGGCTCGAAGGGGCAACTGAAGAGCGGGACTTCCCAATGCGCCACGAACCCGAATGATCCGTGCTGTCGTTACTGCGATCAAAAGGAGCCGAACGGACCGCCTCCGGGGTGCCCCGCGTTGAAGGACGACGCTGCCTGTCAAAAAACGATCTCGGAGCACCTCAACTTGCGCTGCTACGATCAACGCCGGCGCTTTGGCTTCGATTTGTTGTATCCGACCGCCCGCTACGTGAGCGCACTGACCGAGACTACCATCCGGCTACAGTCGAACCCCGAGAAGATCGTTGAAAATCCGCTGTTCGGTGGCGGTGCTTCCGGCCGTGCCGCGCGCGATCCTTCACTGGTGTTCCTGGCCGGCATCGTCGGTGTTCCGTGGCAAGACATTGCCGACGACGCCTCGCTGACCGGGCCTGGGTTGAACTACCTGACCGCGAAAGAGCTGAACGACAAAGGCCGTTGGCGCGCTTTGCTCGGCGATCCCGAGGCCACGCCCGCGCTGCCGCCAAGCGATCCGTTCATGGTCGAAACGCCCGAGGTGCGCCACGGAACGAACACCATTGCCGGCGTGTCGATCTCGCCAGCCACTTCCTCGAATCCTCGGGAGAACTCGATCAACGGCCATGAGCACACTCAGGTCGTCGAAGACCTGCAGTTTGCGTGCACGTTCCCCCTGAAGACGCCGCGTACGTGCACCGAGGCGAACGGGCTGAACTGCGATTGTTCGCCGAAGACGGGCGGCGATTCGAGCGCACTCGCGACGACCAATAGTCCGCTCTGTCAGGGCGGCGCGAACATCAACACGCAAACTTATGCCAAAGCGTACCCCGGCACGCGCGAGCTCAGCGTGTTGAAAGGGCTGGGCAACAACGCGATCGTGGCCTCGATTTGCCCGAAGGTGATCGATGCGGCAGACCCCGCGAATCCCTCGGCCGATCCCAACTACGGCTACAACCCCGCGGTCAGCGCGATCTTGGCGCGTCTGAAGATCGACCTTGCCGGCAAATGCCTACCGCGCGAGCTCAAGACCGACGACCAAGGGCAGGTGCTGTGTCGCGTGATCGAGGCCCAGCAGGAGGGCTGCGACTGCGCGCTCCAGGGGCGCGCGGCGATCGCTTCGGACGATCTCAAGGCCGCGGTTCAATCCCGCCTGAAGTTGACCAATCAGTGCGGTGGGCCGGGCCAGAAGTCGTGCCGCGATTGGTGCATGTGCGAGATCGAGCAGGTGGATTCCGCGAACCTCAAGGCCTGCCAGACCAATCAGGCGGGGGTTCCGCCGGGCTACTGCTACATCGACGACCAAGCGAAAGCCGGCCTGGACGACAACGCGGCGAAGGGCATTGATTCCCAGCTCGCCCTCTGCCAGCCCAATGAGCGGCATCGCCTGCGCTTCGTCGACGCGGATCCCGCGCACAAGACCCCGGCCAACGGCTCGTTCGCGTTCATCGCGTGCGTGGGCGATGCGATCACGAGTGTGGGCACTCCGTAGGGCTGGCCCGGGCAGGGGCGTTGAGTGGACGTGCGCGGGTAGTCACCTGTAGGTGTTCCGCCCGCCTCACTGCCCACTCGATTGGCCGCGCGCCCGGCGTTGCCAACGGAGTTGTCGGTTGGGTTTTGCAGATCGGCGGGAATAACGCGCGCCGACGCTCGGCACACAGCGTGCTTAGCGAAGGGCGTGCGCGAGCAACTGGTCAAGTCCGACCGAGCAGATAGCCGAGAAATATCCGTTGCTACGGGTGTTTTGCCGGAGTCGTCGCGAGGATTGACAACTTACTGTGCAAAAACCTACCCTTCGGCAGCCGCGCGCGAGGGGTCCGTGCGGGCCGAGTCGATCCCGTTCTCCCCGCCACTCTCAACGTACCCCTCACGTCCCCAGGCCCCACCAGGCCAGGGGCGGCGCCCATCCAAGGAGTTCTTTCAATGATGTTGAAGCGTTCGACCACCGAGTCCAAGCCGGGTGCCACGGCACGGCTCGTTCGAGCCGGCTTAGCGAGCCTGGCTGCTGCAGGTGTTGCAGTGGCCCTCGCCACGGGCTGTCTCGATCGCCCAGTGGTCCCGGCCCAGCCCAAGACGAGCAACGTGTTCGTCGATCAGATCGTGCAGACCGCGGTCGATAAGATCGACCTCTTGTTCATGATCGACAACTCGGTGTCGATGGAAGACAAGCAGGAGATCCTGAAGGCAGCCGTACCGGTCTTGGTGACGCGCCTGGTCCAGCCGATCTGCGTGGATGCGATGGGCAAAGTCGCGTTGGATCCCCAGGGCAAGCCAGAAAACTCGAGCAACGGGAACTGCCCGAAAACGGGCGGGCAGCCAGAGTTCAGCCCGATCGGTGACATTCACATCGGCATCGTCAGCTCCAGCTTGGGCTCGCACGGCGCGAATATCTGCGACAACCAAACCAACCCGGACGACAAAGCGCGCCTGATCGCCAGCATGCGCGCGAACGTTGCCAGCTGGAACAACAGCGGATTTTTGGCCTGGGATGTCACGGGCACCAAAAATAATCCGCCCGGCGAGAGCAACGCCACCAGCCTGAACACGTCGTTTGCCAACATGATCGCCTCCGTCGGCGAGCAGGGTTGCGGCTACGAAGCGTCGCTCGAGGCTTGGTACCGTTTCCTGGTCGATCCCGAGCCGCCGGCCGAGGTCAAACTGGTCAATGGGCAGACCGTGCGCGGGTCTTCGATCGTGGTCAACAAGGACGGCACTTTCGGCGCCTGCACCGGCTGCGACGACACGCTGCTCGCTCAACGCAAAGCGTTCTTGCGGCCCGATTCACTGGTCGCGATCGTGATGCTCTCGGACGAAAACGACTGCTCGATCCGTGACGACTCGGTAGGCTGGTTCGTCGGCTCGCAAAATCGCATGCCGCGGTCCACGGCGGTTTGCGCGACCAATCCGAACGATCCGTGTTGCCGCTCCTGCGCTCAGCGCGAGGATAACGGTCCGCCCAGCGGCTGCGGCGCGCTCAGCGCCGACGCCGTGTGCAAGGACATCACCAGCGGCTCCTACGCCACCTGGGATCTGGCGCACGATTCGCTCAACCTGCGCTGCTACAATCAGCACCAGCGCTTTGGTTTCGATCTGCTGTACGACACCAGCCGTTACGTCAACGCGCTCAAGAGCACGACCATCCCGCTGCAGTCCACCGGTCAGGTCGTGACCAACCCGCTGTATGACTCCGCCGGTTCACAGAAGGCGCCGCGCGATCCCTCGCTCGTGTTCTTGGCCGGTATCGTCGGCGTGCCCTGGCAAGACATTGCGGACGACGCTTCGCTCGCCGATCCTAAGGCACTCACCTACCTGACCGCTAAAGAGTTGGCGGCAAAGGATCGTTGGCAGGTCCTGCTCGGTACGCCGCACCCGGCGGACGGCTCCGCGCCGAAGCCCCCGACCGATCCGTTCATGGTCGAGACCACGGACGTGCGGGTTGGAACGAACCCGATCGTCAACGTGGCGATCCAGCCGGTGAACTCGAATACGCCCAACGTGATCAACGGTCACGAGCAGAACATCCCCAACCTCGACGACTTGCAGTACGCATGCATCTTCCCGCTGCAGAAATCGAAGGAGTGTGCCGTCGGCGATAATGCTTGTGACTGCTCACCGGACAAGTCCACGGGCATGTTGACCTCGGTCACGGCCGCCAACAGCCCGCTCTGCCAGAACGGTGGCAAAGGCGCCGTCAGCGCCACGCAAACCTCCGCCAAAGCCTACCCAGGCCTCCGCGAGCTGCAGGTGTTGAAGGACTTGGGCGACAACGCCATCGTGGCTTCGATTTGCCCGAAGGTTTCCACGCCCAGCGGCGAAGCAGGGTCAGATCCGAACTACGGCTACAACCCGGCAGTCGGTGCGATCATCGAGCGCTTGAAGGACGCCTTGAAGGGCAAGTGCTTGCCGCGTCCGATCGAGACAGACGAGCAAGGGCAGGTGCTGTGCAAGGTGATCGAAGCGCAGAAGGCGGGCTGCGATTGTACGCTGCCGGGTCGTGCCCCCGCTGACCCGCTGATCCTGGCTGCGGTGCGCAAGCAGTTGCAGCTCACCGGTCAGTGCGGCAACGGCACCCAGGCGTCTTGCGACACCTGGTGCGAGTGCGAAATCCAGCAGGAGACGGGCGCCGCGCTGACGAGCTGCCAGTCGGGCGGCGCGGCACCCGCCGGTTACTGCTACGTCGACAAGGATCCGGTCCAGCTGGCCAAGTGCCCGGCGAATCAGCAGCAGCTGTTGCGCTTCATGGATCAGAATGACGTCAAGACCCCCGCTCAGGGCTCCGTGGCGTTCATCGCTTGCCTCGGTGCTCCGGTCGGTACGGACGCGGACGCGGGTCCCTGACCCAGTACCGCCCTAACGTAGGGTGAGGGACGGCGGCGGCTAGGCTCTAGCTCGCCGCCGTTTCCTTTTTGTGTACACTCGGCCGCACGGATGGAAGCCAAAAAGACCATCCTCGTCATCGATGACGAGCCGCACATCACGCTGGGTCTGAAGGACGCGCTCGAGTTCGAGGGCTTTCGCGTCGTGACCGCCAGTAATGGCAAAGACGGCGCGCAGCTCGCACGCCAAGAGCACCCGCACGCGATTTTGCTCGATCTGATGCTGCCCGACGTGAACGGCTACCAAGTGTGCGAAGACGTGCGCCGCTTCGATGCGTTCGTGCCGATCATCATGCTTACGGCCAAGAGCCAAGAAGCAGACAAGATCCGCGGGCTAGACGCAGGCGCGGATGATTACGTGACCAAACCGTTCAGTGTCGGCGAGTTGGTGGCGCGCATCCGCGCCATCTTTCGTCGCACCAATCGCCCCAGCGAGAGCGCGACCTTCAATCTGGGCAAGCTGACCGTCAACGTGGCTGCCCACACCCTCGAGCGCGCAGGCAAACAGGCCGAGAGCCTGTCGTTTTACGAGGTCGAGCTGCTCCGGATGTTGTTCGAACGCGCCGGCCAACCCGTGAGCCGAGAAGAGATCTTGAACAAGATCTGGGGCGTAGACGCCAACCCCACGAACCGCACGATCGACAATTTCATCGTCAAATTGCGGCGCAAAATCGAGAAGCACCCCGACAAGCCCGAGCACATCCTGACTGTGTACGGCTTCGGCTACAAGTTAGTCGTCTGAGCCGTTGGCGCGGCTAGGGCAAAAGTTCGAGGACGTTCCGGGGGTCGCAGGCGACGGTCTTGGCGTTTTGAGTGATCTGACCGATCGGTAGGTGCGCCGCGTCGACGCCTTCGCGGGCGCGGCGCACTTCCAGGTGCAGGTGCACGATGCCCGGGCTGTCCGAGTCACCGACGTAACCGAGCAGGGCATCTGCCGGTAGTGTTCGGCCTGGGCTGATGCCGGGGGCGATGCTGTCGAGATGGCCGTAGATCACCAGGTACTCGCGGAGGGCGCCCGCTTCGCGCAGCGTGTGCAAGGTGACGACCGAATTGCCGAATAGGTGACCCGCGGCCTGCACGATCGCATCGCCCACCTGATGCTCGAGGTTTACCAGGTGTACGGGGGTGCCGCGTGCTTGCGCCAAGTCGACGCCGCCGTGTCCCACGGCGGAGAGCTCTGCGCCGCGCCGCTGCTCGCCGTCGGGTCGATCCAGATCGTAGCCGCTGCCGACGAAGCCTTGCTTGCCCGGTGCCGGAATCGGCAGCCGGTATTGGCGAAAGTCCTTCGGGCGCTCCGGGCTGCGCGGGATCTGGTCGTACACGCGCCGCCGCCCACTGCGATCGTGGTGCTCGTTCTGCGCCTCAGCCAACGCTTGCCGGCCTGCCTCCGGGTCGGGGACGGGCACACAAACGTTGCCATCGGGCAACGTGCCGGCGGGGCACGGGGCTTCGGGAACGTCGGGCGTGCTCTTGGCGTTGGGAAAGAGTGTGGTGGAGTGCGCGCGGGCGCCCAGGCGCTCGCCCGGACCCAACGCAGGGCGTGCGCGGAGGTCGGCGGCTCGGGTGACCAAGCCGACCAAAGTGACCGCTAAAGCGCCACGGAGCAGCGGATCCATCGTCCTTGGCACGCTATACGGGAAAACGCCGCAGGCCCAGCCGCGCTTCCCGAAAGCGCAGCATTTGCGGTTTGCATTGCGTCCGTGGCCCTAGATTGATAGCCCTGAGCCCCTTGGTTTTCTCAGAGAAGCTGACGCCCGCTGACGCCGCGATCCTCGAGACCTTCGTGGTTCCGCGCTACTTATCCCTATTCGGCGATTTGCTGCTGGAAATGATCCTGGTCGGCGAATCGGCGCGCATCGCGCACCTGGGTTGCCGTACCGGTTACCCTGATCTCAAGCTGTACGAGCGGATGGACGGCGTCGACATCGTCGGCATCGATTCCTCTTTGCCCGCGCTGGAGCTCGCGCGCAACAAGGCGGCCGTGCTCGGCGACGTGGCGGTCGAATATCGCTTCGCCGAAGAGCTGCCGCTCGAACTCGAAGGCGGCAATTTCACGCACGCTTACGCGCTCCACCCCATCTCGGGTCCGCAAGATCGAGCGCTGCTCTTCGCTGAGATCAGCCGTTTGCTCTGTGGCGGTGGCCAAGCCCTGGTGGCGATGCCGCTGCGCGGTTCCTTCCAAGAGATCGCCGATCTATTCCGCGAGTACGGCCTGAAGCACGACGACAGCGACTTCTCCAAAGCCATCGAGGCGGCCCTCGTCGGGCGCCCCAGCATCGAAGCTCTCTCCGAAGAGCTGGAAGAAGCCGGCCTCGACGACATCGACGTGGAAATCCGTCAAACCAGCCTGTCGTTCGACAGCGGCCGCGCCTTCATGGAAGATCCCGTCAGCCGCCTGATGATCATCCCCGAAGTACGCACCTGGCTCGAAATCAACGATCTGAAAAAGCCACTCGAGTACGTGCGCGATGCGATCGACAAGTACTGGTCAGAGGGAAAACTCGAACTGACGCTCAACGTCGGCTGCGCCAGCGCACGGAAGCCTTGAGCGCTTGCTTCGATGCGAAGGTCGACCGCAGGCGAGCCCGTTCAGCGCCCGTGCCGCGACATGAGCTGACGCGCTTTACGATACCCGACGGGGGACCGGCGGCGCGTACGTCCGGCTGCGGAAAGCGCGCCGCGAGCAGCTCCTCGATTTTTCGCCGCGTCTTGCCTGTACATGCTTCGAATAGCTCCGCCGCATTCTCTTCGTTCAAGTGCGGCGCGAGCGCGCACGACGCACATAAATGCAGCTCGCCGCGAGCAACGCGCTCAAATGCCTCGGGGAATTGTCGACACACCCTCGTCGCCGCGACTCGCCGTCCAGCGCTGCCTTCACTCATGCCCAGCGCTTCCACGCAGTAGGCAAACAGAGACGAAAAACCGAACTCTAAGTGCAGGATCCGCAGCTCGAGCTCCACCAAGTGCGCAAGCACTCGTGCGCTCAGCGCGTTATCCTGCCGAATCAGCTCCGACAACCCAGCCACGAGTTCTGAATTCCCCAATTCTGCCAGTCTATAGTGGTTCCCCATCACTCTTGTTTAACACGCGATATTTCGAGCCTCACATTCGCCCACGATGCTCGTTTGTCCGACAAAACGGCGGCGGACTCGATCGCGCATGCGAACCGCACGCATCGCGAAACCTCGTGCAAGCAAAAAGCTAAATTTCACTCACACCCATCGACCACGCAACCGGACGCCCAAAACCTGTCCACAAAAATCGTCGGCTCAACCGTCGAATCAGCAGCAAATCGAGTCCATCCGAAGCTGGAGAAATTGACCCACCCGTTCGCATGATCTGGAGAATCGTAGGGAACGCCAGACGAGAGAGACTTTGGGAGATCGCGTGCGCGTCGCGGGGAATCGCGGAAATTTGCGCGATTTCACTTTGGCGTGCGCCGGGCTGTCACCTCTCGGCGCCACTTGCCCATGTGTTGGCGGTTCAACTCAGGGAGCCGCCCACGCGGGAAAAGGGCGGCCTGCGAGCTGCGATGCGGGAGCGCGATCGCCCCTAGTACCGGTACAGCCACAGCAAGTCGGTGCCCGCGCCGATCGTTCCTGCTTCCACCGTGAGCGACCAATTCTTTTTGAATCGCCAGTCGAAGGTGCCGCTGAGTGCGGTGCGGTTCGAGCCGGTGAAGTCTTGGGATTGGAGTGTCTTGTAGCTGCCTTCGAACCAGACCTCGTCGGTGATCGGGTAGGCGGCGGAATAGGTGGCGTAGGAGTGCTGGTCGGCGGTGGTTTCGGTGCCGGCGTTGAGCTCGAGGCGGGACAGCGCGGTATTGGCGAGCAAGCGTTGGCTTAGGTAACCCGCGCCGGCGCGAAGTTGATCCGCGCTTTGACTGCCAGTGGCTGCCGTGGCGCTGCCGTTGTCGGTAGGGGCGATCAGCGCGGCCAGGATTTGGGCTTGATTGGTGAGACTGGGATTGTCACTTTCGAACGCGAATTTGGCGGACTCGAAGGTGCCGGTGACGGTGGCCCAGACCGTGAGTTGGGGCAGCTTGCAAACCGCGCGTACTTTCAGGCGAGGGTCTTTGGGGTCGCCGTCCGCGTCGAAGGTGACCGCGCCATTCTCGATCGTGAACGGGCGCGGCACGCCCGGGAGGCTGAGCCGACCACCGGGGCGAAGCTCGACCGTGCCTTGGATCTGCAGCTGCTCGCCGAGAATGATTTCTGGCGAGCCGGTGATGGGCAAAGACAGATCGGCGCGCGTGATCTTGACGTCGTTGCCGAGCTCGAAGCGCATGCGCCAGGGCAAGGACGCCGCGTCGGCGCCCAGCGCGGGCTCGCGGATGGGCTGCGCGATCAGAATGTCTTGGTTCTCGTCCAGCGCGATCACGCTGCGTGTGGCTTCTTGCGGCAATTTCGCTTCCAGCGAGGGGATGCTCAGAGTGACGAACATCTCCGTGGCTCGACGCTCCAAGTCGATCCTGATTCGCTGCAATTCCTTGGTCTCTCGATCGACGAGCTTTCCGCTCTCGAGCGTGGCGAGGGGCACGCCCTCCACCAAAAACGGCACCCCGTGAACCTCGGCATTGGCGTTTCCGCTGACGACTCGAAGGCCCGTGAACATCAAATTGCCAGCCGCGAAGACGTTCGGGTTTTCGCTTTCCGCGGCCCCGCTCAGAGAGCTGATTTGGAGCAAAGTGGACTTGCCGGTCGCGACCGCAGTGGCGCTGACTTGCACCTTGCGCAAGCGCAAGCCCAGCTGCGAAAGCTGGAGATTGCCGTCGCGCATGCCGAGTGAGCCTTTGACGTTGCCGGCCCAATGTTCGTCGGTCTTCGCCTCCAGATTGGGCGTCATCGTCAGCTCGAGCGCTGCATCGAGTTTGCCCCCGATTTCGGTCAGCACGTCCTGCACGAAGGGCGTGAGCAGCGCCGCGTCGAGGTTCGCCGCCGTCAAATTCGCGGAAATCGGCCGGGTATCGTCGATGCTCGGCACGACACCCTGCCAATTGATCGCCGTCAAGAGCTCGGCGTTCAGCTTCCCGCCGATTTGGCTACCGCTGCTCGCGCTGGAGTTCGGTTGCTCGATGTCGACGGCGGCCGAGAGCGAGCGGCCGTCGGTGTGCGCCCGCACCAAAGCCGTTCCGAGCCGAGTGCGGGAGAGCAGTGCATCGCGTACTTCCAGCTGGGAGCGCACTTGGGGGAGCGCATCGCGGCGGTCGAACATCACCGCGCCGAAGACGCGACCGCCGAAGCCAGCATCGGCAAATGCCGGTACGATATCGACCGGCATGCCCTCGAGCGAGAGCCCCGCGCTCCCCGTCCAAGCGGGGTCTGCGCTGAGTGTCGGGGTGATCAGCTTGTCCCACTCGGCTCGCCCACCCGCGCTGAACTGTGCGACCCGCACGCCCTGACAGGCGCGCGTGTCGTCTTTGCCTTTCGGCAGAAAGGCTTCGCCCCGAGCTCCGTATTGGCCCGTGCTCTTGTCGTAGTCGAGCTGGGCGCAAACATCGACCGCCTTGTCTCGTTCGCTCTCGCCGAAGCGCAGCCGATAGAGCTCGGTTTTGTCGCTGAATATCGGATGATCGAGGCTGCCTCGCAGTGACAGCTCCGTGCGCAGCCGGCCGGCGACCCCAGGCGGGACGAGCGGAGCGGGCAGATCTTCCAAAGCGCGGTCGTCCACCAACACTTTGGCGACCAAGGGCGTGGAGCGCAGCTGTGACACGAGCTGCTGGGGATGAGCGAGTGCAGCGGCCAGGTCGAGCCGGAGGTGAGTGGTGGCGGAGGCGAGCGGGCCGTGTTGATCGTCGAGCTTCAAAACCAGATCGGTGTCGCCGCTGACTCCGTTGATGTTCACACCGGCATGTGCGTTCACTCCATCGAAAGCGAGCGGCTTCTTGTGCTCATCGCTAGCCACGAGCCCGATGTACAAGCCCGTGGTGTTGGCAACCAAAGACAGATTGGGGATGGCCTCCGGCGTCTCGCGATCGAGCACCAGCGCAGCGCTGCCTTCGCCGCGCACGTCGTTCACGCCCCAGCTCTTGGGCAAGGCGTAGCTCAAGAGTGAGAACGGCACGTGTTCGGCCTTGACCGTGAGCACGCCGGTGGCACGTTCGAAGGTCTTGAGATCGGCCAAACTGCCGTTCAGGGTGGCCTTGGCTTCACCGGAAAAATCCCCGAAATCTCGCAGCTTTGCGCTGCTGTTCAGGGCGAGCTCCGGACCGCTCAACGTGCCGGTCAGGGAGAGCGAGTCAATGGCGATGCCCTCACTCTGGCCATTGTCGAGCTGGACGGTGAAGCTGCCGCGTTGGCTTCTCTTGTTCGATTCCAGATCGACGTCGAGCGCCGCCACTTTGCCGGCGACTAGCCCACGCGGCAAGCCGAGCGCACGCGCGATCACGCCCAGATCGAGCTGCGCGCCATGGGCAACCAGGGCCACGCCGTCGGGCTCGAGCTGTCCCGAAGCTTCCAGCGTGCCACCCGCACCCTCCAGGTGCATGCCATTGACGCGCACGCGACCGCCGGTCACGTCGAGCTTGGCGACACTGGCGATCAGGGCCTCCTGATCGCGGCGGATCTCGAGGCTCAGATCATCGATACGAGTCGCGTCCCGCGCGCTGATGGTCGCCTTGGCTTTGATTTGCGGACCGTGCTGATTGCTGATCGTGGTCGAGGCCACGGGGCGCGTCACCGGGCCGCGCAGCTCGGTCTTCAGCTCGTCGAAGCCGAACGCCCCTGCGCGCAAGCCCTGCGAGGCCAGCGAAAGGTCGACCGAAATCTTTTGCGGCTCGTCCAAGGGCCCGCTGGCGCGGCCCGAGAACTGGTTGGCCCGGACCGACACTTGCCCGTATTGAAAGGAGTTGAGCGAGCCGCTGACCTGCGTCACCACGCGGCCTTTGTCGATGCGGCCCTTCAGCTGCAAGTCGAGCAAACCCTGGCCGTCGAAGTACGGTTGCAAGCGAGGCGCTCGCTTCAAATCCACGCCCTTGGCCTCGACGGTGCCGTCGAGCGAGCCGTCGGGGTGCACGTCGAACGTCGCCTTCAGCGGGATCCCGGGTTCATGGGCGGTCGCGTGGCCCGCAAAACCCTTCGCGTCGTAGCTGCCCGTGATGTCGATCGGTGGCAGGGCAACGCCCAGGATTTGCGTGGCACGGGTCGTGCCATTCACATTGGCGACCCACTGCTCCCCGGATTGAAAGACGGCCAGCGAGGTATCGGCGTCGAGATCGGTGTGGGGTGCGCTGGGCCAGAGCGCCCGCAGATCGATGCTGCGCGCCGAGAGTTCCAGATCGGCGCCCGGGTGGCCGCTGAGCCGGAGTTCGCCACTGCTCGTGAGTGAACCTTGCCCGACCAAGAACTTGGCCTGGGTGTGCATCGATTGCAGGGTGCCCGCGGCTTCGACGTGTGCGCTCGAATTTTCGAGCACGGGATAACCCGCCCACAACGCGCGCACGGTCTTCGGTTCCGCGCGCGGCACGTCGAGTGTGACGTCCAGCTTCGGGCCATCCACGCGCACCACCGTCCCGAACTGCAGCTCGCCGAAATAGCCGTCGAAGGACGTCCAAACCGCACCCGGCGCGCGCACGTGCACGCTCCCGACGCCTGTGGCGTCGGTGCCGCCGAGGCCGCGCACGGTTCCGGAAAAGCGCTCGACGTCCACGGTGGTGAGGGCCGAGCTGCCGACCAGGGCGCCGCGCACGGACGAGAGCTCGGCCTCCAAAGTCGGCACCGAGTCGAGCGCCATGCGACCGTACAGGTGCCCGACCTCGATTTCCGGAAACCAAATTTTCAAAGATTGCGGCGAGGGCTGACTCGTACTGCTAGCTGGGCTGGGCGAGGGCGTAAACGCGTCGACGATTGTCGGCACGTTGTCCTTGCCTGGCAGCAGGTAGATCTCCGCGCGTTCGAGGCGCGCGTGGGCGAAGCGCAAGGTGACGACGCCCGTCTCGAGCAGCAACTTTCGCACTAACCCAGGCAGATCCATCTGTACGGTGACCAAGTCCACCGACAGCACGAGCTGCCCATCCGGATCGCGCACGCTGAAGCCGCGGGCGCGCAGCTCGCCCAGCGAGATGTGCTCGACGGCGTCGATGCTGAAGCGGCCCTCGAAGGTATTGGCCAGCACGCGCTGCAACCCCAGGGCCACGCCGCGCCTGCTCGCGGGTAGATTGCCGTACAGTACCAGCGACAGCAGCGAACCGCCGGCGAACACCAACGCCAAGCCCGCACCGATGCCGACCCGCGAAAGCACGGACAGCGCGCGGCGCGCGCCGGTCGCTCGCTTGGGGTTCGGAGCGCTGCTCAAAACGCTTCCCCCAGCGCAATGTTCACGGCCACTGGTAGCCACGAAATGCCGAACAGATTGCTCACGTCTTGGCTACCTTGATCGACCGTCAAGCCATCTTGCCCGATGGCCTGCGCGCCGGGCACGCGGTACGCAATATCGAGCCGAAAAGGCCCGACGGGGGTCAGGTAACGCAGGCCGGGGCCGATCGAAAGGTGGGGCACCTTGAACGTGATATTCCCGATCGAGCGCGAGACGTCACTGGCATCCGCGAACGCGACCGCGCCGAGCGCCCCGGAGAGCGGAAAGCGCACCTCGAGTGACGCCTCCCAGAGCGTGAACCCGCCGAGCGGGCGAATGCACGCCGGATCGTTTTTCATCGCGGCAGCGGTGCAATCGACCCCGACAGGCACGAGAAAGCCGACGGGACCGTGCGGACCGATGCCGCGCAGCGGGTAGCCGCGGTTGGAGTTCGTGCCTCCCGAGTAGAAGGCGCGCAAGAGCAACTTCTGCTGATCGGAGATCACGTCGGGATCTTCCGGATTGGCCACCGCTTCTTGACCCTCTGCCGTGCTGGTCTTCAGCGTGTTGCCGTAGTCCCGGGGCATCAAAAAGCCCATCGTCAGGCGCGTGGCGAGCGTGACCGACTTCTTGGTGAGCGGAAAGTAGCTGCGCAATTCCGGCTGAATTTTCACGTCCGAGACCGTGCCGCCGAACACTCTGTCGGCCACCTGCAGCGTGTTGGTCAGATACACGCCGCGATGCGGCTGTACCGGATCGTCACGGAAATCCAAGGTCGTGACCAGCGCCGGGAAGGCGACCCGCACGTGCGTCAAACCGGCTGGTACGTCCAGCTGATATGTGAACGGAAAGTTGGCTTGCCAATTGTACGACGTGGCCACGGTCAAGGTACCCGGCCAGCTCTTCGACGAAGACAAGAAGAACTGCCGCTCGAGACCGAGCGCAGTCGAGATGGTTTGGTACCCGAGGATGCGCTCCGTGCTCGGATCGGTGCCTGCGGGCAGCGGGTAGAGCACGGGCAAGATGTTGTAGCTCGCGTCGATCGTGCCTGCGGTGCGGCTCTCGATGAACGACGGCTGTTTGAACTTGAGCTGTAGCGAGTTCTCGACCAGCACGCGCGTCGGCTTGAGCGGCGTCGAGCCGTCGGGGAAGCGCGTGGGATACAGGTCGATGCCGGGCGTGAGGTTGAGCGCCAAGTGCCGCGTGCCGCCCAGAAAATTGCGGTGTTCCCAACCCACCCCCAAGTGCAAGTTCAAGCGCAGAACGCTGAAGTCCGCGCCGCCACCGAGCCGCAGCGTGCGCAGCTCGGTCTCGCGCACCACGACCGCAATCGGCACGCGGTTGGTCTCCGGGTGCGTCAAGTCCTCACGGATTTCGACCGTGCCGAACACGCCCAGGTTGAGCAGCGCGCGCTGTGCCGACGCCAAATCGCTGCGCGAATACGCGCCCCCTTCACGGATCTTCAGCGTATCCCGGACCGGGCCTTCGGGGATCGATTTGAGGCCTTCGATGCTGACCGCGCCGTAGGTCGCTTCCGGCCCAGGCTGCAAGGTCATGGTTACATCGGCGCGATGCTCGATCAGATCGATGTGCGCTTTGGCGTCCACCTTGGCGAACGGGAAGCCGCGATCTTGCTGGGCTTCCAAGATCGCCGCCTTCATCTCGTTGAAGTTGGCCTCGTCGAAGACATCTCCGACCTTGAGCGTGCGCGCTTGCAGCACTTCCTTGGTCAGTAGCGGCGGCAGGTTCGCCACTCCGGGAATGTCGACCCGCCGTACGGTGACCGGAACACCGCGCGCAACGCGGATCTCGATCTTGACGTGCCGACCGTCGAGCTGGAGCACGCGCGCAGCCCTGACCTTGGCTTCGTAATAGCCGCGGGCGCGGTAGTAGCGCTCGATGCGCTCGAGATCGCGGCTGAGCAGGGTCGGGTCGTACTCGTCGGTGGTCGCTAAGCCGTCGAGCAACGCGCCATCGTCGACCACGCGCGCGTCATCCGTGTCGCGCAGGTCGATGCCCGACACCCTTGGCCGAGTGGAGACGGAGCTCTGCCCACAAGCGGCGCAAAGCGACAACCCGACGGCCACGAGCAGGTGGCTTTTCGAGCGCCGCAGCGCGCCTGGCAAGTATCGCCTCCTCGGCCAAGCATAGAGAATCGCGAGAACTTTCGCGACCTCGGCGATCAACCGTCAGGCTATTTTTGCGGCTTGCGCTTCACGCCGGGCAAGGTCGAGACCTCGCTGCCGGGTTCGGCCACCGTCATCTCGTCGTAGCTGAGCATGCCCATGAAGGGGTCTGCTTCTGCGCCGGTCGAGGATTTGCTGAAAGTGGTGCCGTAGTCGCCCTTGACGGTGACCTTTGCACCCTTGGCCGGCAGCGGATTGGGGATCTTCACCTGCCAGAACGTGTCCAAGTGCTCCGCGTCCTTCTTGCCTTTGTCGAACTCGGCGATCGCGTCGTAGATCTGCGCGAAGTTGGAGGCCCAGCCCATCACCTTGATGGTTTCTGCCTCAGGCGCGTCTTTGGTGTCGCCGAGCCAGAACGCCGGGATGGGCGGCTTGCAATTCTCCGGATCCGCCTTGCCGCCCTTGTGGACGGCGCATGCCGGCGCGTCGCCCAGGTTGGTTTTGACGATGTAACCGGTGATCGATAGCTTCTTACGAGAAACCTCTTTGACGTGCACGGGGCTGCGCAGGTAGTAGCTCGCGCCCCAAACCGTGTACGCCTCGCCGTTCTTGATCGGCTTCTTCGGCACGTTCGCAACGGGTGGCAGGCTCGCCTTCGCACCGCTATTTGCGGGGTGCGGCACGTACTTGACTTCGTCTCCCCCGCAGCCGACAGCGGCCAAACTTGCGGCAAACAGGAAAGCCAATCCACAGGAACGCGGGGACATCAGTGACATTCTTTCGTGCCTCCTCAAAACTCCCGGGACAGTAGTCTGCGTTCTGCCCATACTGCAAGGGCGTGATGCCATCTCGGCACGGGAATTTTTATGACCCTTCGGCCCTCTGGCATGAACGAAGCGGAGCCCCGCCGGGCCCCAGATTGATGCGGCCCGTTAGCCGGACGCGGCTCGGCGCTTGAGTCCAGGCAAAGCGCGCTACGCTGCGACGCATGGCGCGCAGCATCTTCATCGGGGATGTCCACAGCTGCGCCGCGGAACTCGCCGAGTTGCTGTCTGCGGTCGCGCACACCGCCGACGACCAGGTGTTCTTCGTCGGCGATTTACTGAGCCGCGGCCCCGATCCCTTGGGAGTGCTGCGGCTATTTCGCTCGCTGCGCGCTCGCTCCGCGATCGGCAATCACGAACAGCGTTTGATCGCAGGCCGACACGCGCGCTTACGCGGTGAGCCCGGACCCAAACCAGGGTCTGCACATGCCGAAGTCGCCGCGCAGCTCGACGACGCAGACTGGGCGATCTTGGAGAGCCTGCCGCTCTGGGTCGATGTTCCCGAGCACGGCGTGCGCGTCGTGCACGCGGGCATCGTGCCGGGCGTGCCGTTCGAAAAGCAGGACCCCTGGCTACTCACGCACATTCGCTCGATCGACGAGCGCGGCAAGCCGAGTGAAAAGTGGGGCACGCTCTGGGGCAGCTTGTATCAAGGCGAGCCGCACATCGTGTTCGGGCACAATGCACGACAACGCCCGCAGTTGCACCCGCACGCGACTGGGCTCGACACTGCTTGTGTATATGGCGGCGCGCTCACCGCGCTGGTGCTGCCGGAAGGCGTCGCGCCGCCGCCCGTGGCCAACCGCTTGGATGCGATGGTCTCGGTGCGCGCGCGCCGAGCCTACTCGGATTACGGCCGCGAACTGCCCGGAGCCTGAGCGACGAAGTGGCCAAACTGACGCGCGTGCCGCTCTCCGCGCTCGCACCCGGAGAGCGCAAACTCGACCCCAAAACCGCCCACTACTTGTGCGACGTGCTGCGCCTGCGCGCGGGCGAAAAGTTCCTCGCCTTCGATCCCGAAACCAAGCTCGAAGCCGAGGCGCGCCTCGCCAGCAGCGAAGCCGGCGTTTACTGCGGAGTGGGCGCGCTGCGAGCATCGGCCCGCGGCACCGACACCGGCATCGTGCTCGTGCAAGCACTGGGTAAGGGCGACAAGACCGAACAAGTGTTGCGCTCAGCGACCGCACTGGGCGTGGCCGAGCTGCACTTGGTCGAGAGCGCGCGCAGCGTGTCGCGCGTCAACGAACGCAGCGACGGCAAACGCGTGCGCTGGGAAGCCATCGCCCTCGACGCCGCGCGCCAATGCGGCCGAGCCGACGTCCCGAAGATTGTCGGACCGCACGCGCTGGATCAGGAACTCCGCAGCTGGCACGAACGGAACGCGATCAAGCTGTGCTTGGTGCCCGGCGCGCCACAGAGCCTGCGCTCACTCACCGCCGACTGGAGCGTAGGCTCGCCGATTGCGATCTTGATCGGCCCCGAAGGTGGCCTCTCTGCCGAAGAAGTGAGCGCCGCCGAGCGCGCCGGCTTCGCCACGGTGAGCTTCGGCGAACTCGTGCTGCGTACCGAGATCGCGGGCACCGCCGTGCTCGGCGCGCTCTTGCTGCTCGCTCAGAGCTAACGTGTCCGCCTTGACACGCGCGCGGTTGCCCAACCACGCGCTCCCACCGGGAGCTCAATAGTTCCGCTGAGTTACGGCCGGAACGCGGCTTGCGTTACCGGTGGGCATCATGATCTGGATCGCCTTGCTCCCGAGCTTGGTTGCTGGCTGGTTGTTCGTCGGCACCTTACGGCTCCGCGGCGCGAAAGCTCGCTGAACGCGGCCCCGATCGAGAGGGGCGCTCGCGAGCCCGCAACGCACCTCTCAGCCGCGCGCGATGCCCGCCCCAGTGCATCGACGCCGTGGGCCACGCACCCGGCTCGGCGAACAAACAGCACCGCTTCGGGCTGCGCCTCCAGAGAGCTCATGATCCGCCGTGAACCACGGAGTGCAAGTACTCCTTGGGCGTACGGGGCGTCGACGCTACCGATCGCGGTGACGGCACGAGCCCCGCGGAACCGGGGGGGCCGGCACAGCGGGCACAACCCCTCGCGTCCCGAAATTGTAAACACCGTATATTTCGAAGTGAGCGAGCTTCGTGCACGAAGTACCGGGCTCGCCGAGCAAAACGAGCTTCGTGCACGAGGTGTCGAGCTTTTCGGAGCATTTCGGAGCCGAGTGTCGCGCGCGGGTAATCGAAGCATCGAGGCTTCGGGCCGGGCGTTGCGCACGGGTGATGAAGATTCGTGCACCAATGCCGTTCAGTTGAGAGCTTTCGCGCCCAATTTTGCGCGGAGTGCACCTTCACGGCTAGAAAATCGAGTTCGAATTCCAATGCCGTTCAGTTGAGAGCTTTCGCGCCCAATTTTGCGCGGAGTGCACCTTCACGGCTAGAAAATCGAGTTTGAATTCGAACTCGATTTTTTCGCGAGGTTACCCCACCACGCCAAATGTGAGAGTGAGTGATTCTCGGCGCCAACGAAAGAGCGGCCTGCTTTCCCAACGATTTCGATCCCTTGAACTGCTAACCGATCGGCATTGCTTCGCACGAAGTATCGGGTTTGCGAATTAGTACGAACTTCGCGCACGCAGTCTCGAGGTTCTTGGAGCCGATGGTCGCGCGCGCGGGTGACGGATCTTCGTGCGCGAAGTATGGGGTTCGCCGAGCACGCCGAGTTTCGTGCCGAGCATCCACCGGTTCGCGCCGCACACTGTCGGCATGCGGCCAAGCGCCGAGCCCGGTGCGTCGAAGCGAAACACGTGCACGAGGTATCAAGATTTTCGGAGCCGAGTGTCGCGCGCAGGTTGCACGACGTATCGAGATTTCCGGAGTCGAGGGTCGCGCGCACGTGCACGAAGTATTGCGATTTTCGGAGTCGAGGGCCGCGCGCAGGTGCACGAAGTATCGATTCAGCCTGCGAAGTCAGTCTAACTCGAAGGTGGCGGACAGGCGTGCGGGGTTGGGCCCGCGTTGCACCAGCTCGCGCGTTCTGCGGGAACGATGCGTGGCGCGAGGTGCGAGGCTGGGCTGCGATCGCCCACTCTTGAAGGAGATGGACGGTTGTCGTTCGAGCGCGGAGTGGCGTCGATGTTGGGGATGGGGCGGCGTCGATGTTGGGGATGGGGCGGCGTCGATGTTGGGGATGG
>Ga0247778_1000611_pt1 | contig 36812 bp, 44 predicted proteins | sample UWRJL049202B5_FD_179939 | JGI IMG/M metagenome (GOLD analysis project Ga0247778, IMG submission 179939) | Plant litter microbial communities from Arlington Agricultural Research Station in Wisconsin, United States - UWRJ-L049-202B-5 | ecosystem: Environmental > Terrestrial > Plant litter >...
CGAGGGTACGGTAGTCGATGTCGTGAGTGCCTGCATCCATTTTGGGTGTTGGGCTGGTAGTGAAGGTAGTGAATTGTGTTCATGAAGTCTGAAATCACTTCTAACTCTGTGCTCTCTTGTACCACCCTGCTCGGTGGTTTGGTTGAGACGAATATCTTCAAGCGTCGGTTAAGACTACTCTTCATCGTCGCATGGGAATGACTGTCGTTTCTAAATTCACCCTCCCGGGAGCTTGCCCTCCAGTTGGCAGTTCCTTGCGATGAAGCTCGGCAGCCTCACCCTGATTTGCTGCATCCCCAAAGGATAAATGCGAATGAATCACTATCGTCTGAGGCTGCGGTAGCCATCATTAAGACTGATAGTCGCCGTCTCCTCTGGCGTCGCCGCCACCCACAAGTCCTCTAACACCTGCACTGCACCGTACTGTAACCCCGTCCATATCGACCACATTGACCGGCTTCTTCAGTGCTCTGATTTCTTCCGTAAGCTCTCCAGCAGGGACCTTTTCGGATTGTCGAATAGGAGTGCGATTGAGTGATATTCGTTGTGGAATCTGTGGTAGGGAGCTGGTCTGCATCTCACCCATATTATAATACTTTGTAGCCCAGTACTTTATCTAACTTATCAAATAATGAGCAACGCACGATTTCCACCCCTTGCCATCGTCCATGAAAAAGCCGGGATTTTCAGCCCGGAAATTGAATGCGAGGTTTAAACCGCCTGTCATTGCTTTTTTATACCCGTTCTGGAATTCAACCTTCAGTAGAAGATCGCTAGCGTGCAATTGTTTTCGGAGAATATATCTTCGCAAGTGGAACATTCTCGAAGATGACACTCTTGCCGTCCTTATGCTTTTATTTGGAGACTGACGAATAGCTCAAAATTCTTTTCAAGTAATGCCTCTGCTGCTTTGTCACCCCCAAGGTACCTTGTTGGAATTGCACCACGATTCAGTAGAATGACAGCAGTCTCGGTGCGCTTCATTAAAAGGGCAAGTTGAATTGGGGTGGAGTCATCCTGGATGTTGACGTCCGCTCCGTGTTCAAGTAACACCCGGACTACGTTGTTATGACCCCAAAGTGAAGCTACACGGAGCGCGGTTCCATATTCGCCCCCTTGAGCGTTGACGTCCGCTCCATGTTCAAGCAAAAGCCGAACGATATTTTCGTAGCCTCGTCTTGAGGCAGCTTGAAGGGCAGTACCATAGAGTCCACCTTGGAGATTGATATCCGCTCCATATTCAAGCAAAAGCTGAACGACGTTTTCATAGCTCCGAAATGAAGCGACTTGAGAGGCACTACCATAGGCTTCACTTTGGAGATTGATATCCGCTCCATGTTCAAGCAAAAGCCGAACGATGTTTTCATGGCCTTTAGCTGAAGCGGCCTGTAGAGGATACCCATGATGTCCACCCAGTGTGTTAATGTCTGTCCCACTCTCAAGTAACTTCTTGCAAGGCAGGTACAGCCCCAAACTTGAGAAGATGTAAAGTGGAGAGAGTTCACGACTGGCGACGTTTTCAATCTCCAAAAAATGCCTGAGGAGCAGGGATAACCGAAGCTGTAATTCCGTATTGAAAACTGAAATGATCAATTTATTGAGCTCTGACTCGTACTCTACTCTTTTCGCATGGAACAGCCATACGTACAACGCGTAATGAAGCAGCGGATATGATGCGTCGTAGGGCCACTCCGATGAAGGCCGCTTCCGGCTCAGCTGCCAATCATTGTTGCCCTCCAAGAATGACTGGGAATAAAATCCATAGTAGAGACAATTAGTAGCCAGTACCTGGTGTGCATGACTTTTATCTATGGCAAAGTGTTGCACTTGACTTCTCAAGCGTCCGGACACAAGATATTCCTTGACCGAGAAATGAGCGAGTATGATTTCGGATCTCTCGGCGACGTCAAGTGGACGTGCCGTCTCTTCGCGATCGTTATCGCCCTCGAACGGCGTTGATAGATTTCTATCGTTCGATTCTCCTAAGAAGGTCCGCTGCGCAGGGGATCTGGTGATTACTAGTCCGGACAAGATACCCAAGATATCCAACGGGTCCTGGATGCGCTCATTAGGGTCGAAGCCCACATCAAAGGGTTTCTCTTTTGAAGGTGCCTGTACGACTGCACTGAACACAGCAGCTTCTGCGAGCTCGTTGATCTTCAAAATTTCCTCGGAGAAGCATAACCACCGAAGAGCTTCTAAGGCCACATGCTGATATTCTTCATCGATCTCTTGCAATACACGCTCGTACGTCTCGTCCAAAGTCTTTGGGAGCGATTTCAAGGCTTTCTGAACGGACTTCAAACTCAAACATTTTTTGAGAGAGTCTAGCTGGCAGGCAGCCCACCGGAACCTATTCACACATATTCAGTATTTTCTCAATAGAGGTTATTTGTCATAGGGTGTAGCAGAAAGTCGTTCGCTTACATGCCGTCCGCTTCTTTACCCAGCGCCGCCTCGATGTCATCATGAATAGCAGACCACTTCTTGAGCTTTTTATCTTCTCTCAGTCGGCCTCGAACCCAGAGTTGAATGTCATGATCCACTTCCGAGTTTTGAATAAATATGTCTTTGACTGTTTTGCATTCTGACATATACTCGGTGATATCATGCTCTCGCCGACTGGTCGCAATGATGTGGGCTTTCGGTTTCTGTGAGACCTCGTCAAGGATTCTGCAGGTGTCTTCACGCTGATCTGTATCTAGAATCTCGTCTAGTGCGTCGACAAGTATATAAACGTGACAGAGAAATCTCTCATCCACCAACGTGAGAAGGGTCTTTCTTAGGGCATCTGTTGGTGGCGAGCTCCACTGGTAGGCCCGAGACAGCAACATCAAGCAATCCGGGATGACATCAACTTGAGACGCAATTTGTGCCAGGATGGACCGTAACATGTTGGAATAACTTTGCTTTGTCGAGTCGCTGAATGAGAAATAGAAGTATGCCATTACACATCCTTCATTTTCATCGCAGTGCGCAGTAGTACTTTCGATGATCGTTGAGCTAAGGACGGTTTTACCGCATCCAGCTTTGCCATTGAGCCAGGAGAATGACTTTGGCTTGGCAAGCCAGTCTTGATAGGTTTGACCTTTCGTAAACCAATCACCCGTGCCGGGCTTATGAGTAGAGTAGGCCTGTTGATGATTTATCCTGGGATCTGCAATCTCAAGCCAATGAAGAATATTTTCTTTTTGCTTTCCTATCACGGGTCAGAACGTCTCTTGATAGCAGGATATCGAGCATTACTTTGTTCAATCTTCTCGAGATTCGAAAACTGCTCATCGATTTTATTCTGCGTACTGTCGTACACGTGAAGCAAATCGGACTGATATTGAGCCGCTTGTATCTCTGCACTCTGGTGATTTTTCTGGGTTGTAAAATGCAACTCGGAGAGACGCTTGCCGGCAGTCTCGATACCCTCTTTGATGTCGCCAATATCCTCAAGCTTCTCTTTCATGAACAGCGATATATTGATCAACCTCTCGCTGTGCCATTAATAGTGAGCACATTTACTTGCGATTCATCTGACGACGACTTACGATTGATCCCCTTGGAGCACAACATCAAACAGCTTCCTTGCATCATCAAGACGCTTGACCAGGCGTTCGAATTCTTTATCCCATTTCCTCCCAATTATGTGCTTCCTCACAAAGGTCATATTCGACAGCCGAAGCTTGAGCTCAGCAAGAACCGCCTTGCATTCATGAATCGGTTGTTGCAGAGCTGCCACCAGAGTGTCAGCAGTACCTGGCTTGCTTTCGAGGTACCGCTCCAGATTGTTGTAGGCAATCTGAAATCCAGTCATAGTTATGAAGAGTCTCTTGAGTTCTTTCTCGTCGTTTTCTGACGGCCCAAGTGACGAGGTCGCTGGCTTCATTAGCGCGCCAGTCAACTGGAGCACAGCAATGATACTGGCAGCCAAGCCGAGGGCTGAGACAGGATCCATATCGGGTTCTATCTAAGGCGCAATTCAGTACCTGCGTACCGGCTTCGATGAAGGGACGCAAGTGCTGTCGGTGTCTTTCTGTGATAACTATATATGAAGGTGTAGACAAGGCTGAGGCCAGCTCATTTCACAGGCAGCTGCAGTCACGACACCGTCTCCGTATTCGTTCGCTTATAACAGAGAATTACAGATGCAGATGCAGAAGCTACTCTCGCGATGGACAAGAAAAGCGGCAGTGATGTGCCACACCAGTGGAACATTCAAAATCCGCAATAGTGACTTTTTTCTGTCCGCCAGGAGCCACTCATATCTTAGGGGACAAGACATATGGAAAGGACAAAGAGTAAACCGTCTAGGGATCTCTCATGCATGATATTTGGAGTTGAATGACAGACATGTAAACGGATTTTGCAATGTTTATTCTGGGCCAGGGTATCCTACTGGGTATGCTTACTTTGGCTTAAAAGTTGAACCCGGACTGTTAATATCTAGGCTTTGGGCACTTGCCATTACGCTCGCTCGGGACGGCGATACTGGAGCACCACGATAAAGAAGCGAAGATGGAAGATGGATTATGTTGTAAATATTGGAGCTGAGTTCTCCGCCTCTTTTTCTCTACCCATACCAAGAGATAATTATCGATACACCAGTACACCTTCCCAATGCCGTGGTTCACGTCCAAGATAAGCTTTCCGGACGCCTCGCTCTAATCAAATATACCGAACAGCTTTCAATCCAACGCCAAACACACTTCTCAGCGCCAAGCTTCTAAGGCTCCAAATGTGACCATTCTGGGATGGCTTTGATCTGTTGCCACATGAACTTTTCCAATTTATTCGCGCTCTTTGCGTATGGTGTCGTGTCATTGTTGTACTTTCTGCAATTATCGAAAATTTTCTTGGCGTCTTTGACGAAGTCTTCGGGTGTGATATAGTGATCTTTCTCGAGTCGCTGTTCCATGGTTGCAAGATCCATGGGATCTGTAATTACTTCATAGTAATCGGCAACGTCATCTCTACTGACCGGATTCAAGAATGGCCAAGAGGAAGCATGGTTCTGCATATCGTTCAGAAGATGTAAGAGTTGGTTGTAATTAGGTCCATGGCGGGGTTGACGAGCTAGTTCATCCATATCAGGAGACCACCCAGAGGCTCGGATTGCGTCGATGGACATGGGGTCAATCTTGCAGACCCCATTCTTCCATTCCTTGGGAGGTTGATGGACTTTGTGGCTTTTGCTGAAAGCTCTGATCTTTGCATGAACAGCCTCCTTCTGTTTCAGTAACATGCGGCCCATCTCAAGGTAGCGGACTCTTGGCAGCATAGTGCACTGCATGATGGTTCCTCCTTCGTAATCTTTGATATATCCCATCCATTTCGATTTCTCAAGAGTGATTTCCTTCGTGAAGCCCTGTTTCTTGAAATAACCAATGGCATAATTGTCTGCATAGGTGAGGAAGTGCATGACATCTGAAGTTGCCTTTACATAGTCCTTCAAGTGGGACATGAGATGTGCTCCGTAACCCTTGACTTGCTGGTCCGAGGAAATAGCACAGAAGACGATTTCGGCGAATTGACGACCCTTGAACGGACGGTAGGTGATTCCTCCAACAACTTCCAGGGGTTTCTTAACAATGGCCATGGATAAATGTGTGCGATCGTAGACGAGTCGGGCTATGTAATCCTTGGGCATCTTTGGGAGTTGTTTCTGGAAGATGCACTTCAAGCCAGTCAGAATGATCAGGCTTTCACGCTTGTTATCGTTGTTGACGACTCTGAATTCGATCTCGCCATTTCGTTCTTCGATGACTGCGGGCTTGAAAGGGTCAGTAAATTACGTGCTTGAGGCATCGGGTTCTGCGTACCTTCTCGGGGAAAGGAATTGGATTTGCTCCCTTCGTGACTTTTGCTAAAGGTTCGGGGCTATGGCTGTGCGAGCTCTTGAGCCGTTTGTTACCGGCTGGAGAGTTTGGGTCTGCCTCCGCCTTCCGTTTGGAGACTGCCAATGAGTAAGTACGGGTTTGCGAGGGTCGAGCAGTAGAGCAGCGTACCATTGTCCTTCATTGGACCCATGTTCTCGTCGTTGTGGCTGTTCTCGCAGTTCCGGCTGGTATAATTGGAGCCTGAAGAATCTCCGTCGTCGGTAGAAGGTTGCTCGTCTTCGTCGCTGCTGTCTGGCCCTAAGCGTGGGCGAGGCTGGCGGGTATTCGCTTGCGGGGTTCCGCGGGCCTCTAGACGAGCGTTCGCAGGGGGAGTGTTCGTCGATGAAGTTGTTCGTAAAGCTGAGGGACGCCGTCTACTTGATGAATTCCAGAAAGTACCGAGTGTATGCTGGAGGCCTTTGGGAGGGGAAGCCATGTTAGCGGATGCTGCCTATGAAAGTGGGGGATAATTGATCGAGAGCATGAGGGTGATCGTGGCCAATGTAGATAGAATAGTAAAATAGTAGAATAGACTTACCAGGTAATTGTCACAATTGTCCCTTCTTGATCTGTCCAGCTGGTGGTGCGAAATGTGCGGTCTTCTGTTCCTGTCGTGGTCGTGAACAGAACAGTGAGGAGGTCGAGCTGAAATGGAGTGCGAGGAAGGTGCAGGTGCAGGTGCAGGTGGTTGTGAGCAATCGGGGCATGAATTACGTGAATCGTGGAGAAAGGCAGAAACAGTGGGGCCGATTGATCAGCTTGGCGAGCTTAATTCGGAAAAAAGTGTCGCCGATGCCGTTTGGTGGCCGTTTCTGGAGATGCCAGATATTTGGGTAGTAGCTTCCCAAGTTCCCAAGCTGAAAGCAGAGAAACACTAGAAACATCGACACAACCATCCATTCCTGGGAACCGACGAGAACCCATCCGGCACCAAGACACCTCTACCACTCCCAAACCGTCCTGATCAACTCCACCGCAAAAATTACACCCACGCTTATGGAGTCATCATTGCATCAGGTCTGGGAGAGTGCCGTTGGCAACCCCTTCGTACCAACCGTCGGAAAGGGCAGCCAATTCTTCGTAGGCTTTACTCTGTTGACCATCGGCCTCCTCCTGAGCGGACTGTTCGGTCTCAGTAAGTAGAAAAATAATTGCGCGAGTTCTTGTGCTAATAAGTTGCAAAGATAGATCTGTTCTGAACATACCACTTATTGGAATTCCAGCTTCGGGAGCTATTGCGTACGTGGATCTCCTGCAGAGCATCTGAGCTCAGTCTTGCTAACCATGTTCTCTAGGTTCGGTGCAGTCTACATGATCTGCGCGGTTGGTGTTTACGTGTAACAAAACCTTCGATTACCCCTCTAGCGACGAATTTCCTACCACTGCGTCAATTGTACAGTAGTTGGAGCATAAAAGCAAAGGATCATTATACCATACCAAACCAAGTGATTGTACCTCCCAAATCACAATCTTCATCCCGAAACAACACCCACCATCAAGCAAGATGTCTGCAATTGTCGACGCAGAGAATGGGCCACCTATTTTCAAGGCCGTATCAAGTTCTGCCAGGCAGCTATTTCAATTACTCAATTGTATTCGTTTCGCGAATAAAGCACACGTTCAAATCAGCACTGAAGGGTTGAGGTTTGCAGTTGAAGAATCCAGGGTCATGCAAGGTTAGTTTCTTTGCCGATACCCGTGATTCTAGTAGTAACTCTTTCCCAGGCATAGTCTTCGTTGAGAAAGCTCTGTTCACTACATTCAACTGCACTCTCCCTGAATCTGAACCCTCCGAAGATGATTCTATTTCTCCCGACCTTCCCAATTTCCAGATATCCCTTTCGGCTCTCCTTGAAACACTTCAGATATTCGGCGCCGCTGATGCCAATAATGCCCGATTTTCGAAACCAGACAATGACGGATATGGCAGCAATATTCGTCCCGGCCGTCCCAATGCTTTCAGTAATCAAGCTCTCGGTATGGCAGGCGTGTGCCGTCTCTCCTACGCAGGCATTGGCGCACCTTTCAGCATCATTCTAGAGGAATCAGGTGTCACTACCACTTGCAACCTTAATACCTACGAGCCAGAAAGCCCCGAAGAAATCCCCTTTATGCGAGATGATATGCAAGTCAAAATAATTATGCAAGCACGTTGGCTTTTTGATGCCGTTTCTGAACTTTCATCAACCTCACCAAGCCGTCTCGACATCACTGCCAGTCCTGATGCTCCATATCTCAGCTTGTCAGCCTCGGGCCACCTAGGTAGTGCAGCGGTCGATTTCTCCAAGGGCAGAGAGCTACTGGACACCTTTACCGTGGCAGAGAAGTGGACCCAGAGCTACAAATTTGAGATGATCAGAGCAGCAGCTGACGCTATGAGGTTGGCAAGTAAGGTCAGTGTCCGCGGTGATGAGCAGGGCGTTTTGAGCTTGCAATTTATGGTTGAGGTGGAAGATGGAAAAGTCAGCTTCATTGATTTCAGATTTGTTCCTTTCCTTCGAGGCGAGGATGACGAGGATGAGGATGAAGATAGTCAAAACGAGGAGGACGAGCACGATAATGATGAAGCCTAGGGAGCTACTCTGCATTGCTTTTCCCCTATGGTAGCACAAGAATTCCCTTATTCTCGTCTGGAACAACTTCCTGTGACTCCCAAGTACTGAAGCCAGATCACTCATCGCCTCAACTCCCACTCTAGCAAATCCTAGACTTAATTGAGCTAAGCACCCATCTCAGAGAAAAAGTTCACTAATCCCCCACCGCCAAGCCAAAACACAAATTAACCCCAAATGGATAATGCAAGGGACCAGCGCGAACTAATTGGTAGTCCCATGCAGCCCTAACACAAGCCTCGCATATTGCAACCCCGCCTGACTCACGCCGGCCCTCAAACCGTTTATATCTTCAACAGCACATTCCCTTCTACTATGTCGCTTCGATCTGTGTCTATTAAAACATTTTCAGAGAGAAACAATAAGCAATTGCAACAATGCCTCTTACACAACAAGAACTCGACCTCATAGACGCAGCAAAAGCTTGTATCGCCGCCGTACCCCGCGACACGCCCCACCGCAAAATAACAGACCACACCGTCAGTTCCGCCGCTCTCGCCTCTGATGGCCGGGTCTTTACCGGTATCAATGTTTATCATTGTAAGTCTCCCTTCCTAGAACTATCTTTTTTAAGATGGAGATAAATGCTTCTGCGAGGAAAACAGGGTCAGGTGGTCCATGTGCTGAGAACGTGATGTTTGCCAATGCGGTCGGGGCAGGCGTGTCTTCTGCGACTGTGCCGGGGGTGTTGGATGCGAATGGGGAGAAGGTTACGTTGACTACTGTTGTGGCGGTTGCTAATGATGATCGGGGGGTTATTAGTCCTTGGTGAGCAGCTTCGAGTTATCTTCTCTCGCGGAAGGTGAGGAGTATGTGAGGCTAATGAGATGGGGTGTAGTGGGAGGTGTAGACAGATGATGTGGGATTATTATCCTGATATTAGGGTTATTGTTAGGGATGAGACGGTGGAGGGGGGTTTGAGGACTGTGGGTACGAGGGATTTGTTACCGTGGGCTTATGATGCAAAGGCGATTAGAAACTTGGGGGATCCGGCCAAGGCACCTGTGGATATTTGATAAGGGGACTTACGGTTTAGAGTCATTAGTCAATGGGGGAGTTGTGGGAATTATACAAGTAGATGTTGAAGAGTGGGCGGTTGAGGTCAATGAGTATTCTTCAAAATTTCATCTCAAACAACCCTTTCCTTTCTTAGAATTTTATCTTGCATGTAACTGTCAATCCATATCCCTGTATCAAAGTTTTGCTCTTTATCCTCTCCGTTTGTTCAAGCACTACAAATCCTTCCTTATGTCCGGTCTCAATGCTTCAGCATTTTTGGCACATTGGCGATGAGCTAGACTCTAGAGTTGTCAGTTCCTCGCCAAGAAACTGAGATTCAAGGACAAGCCATTATCTCCACACACACTCCGCAAGCCAAATATGGCTCAAATTCCTCATTAGGATCGCTTTCTTCGTCTTTCTGACAGAATCCAGATGCTGTCAGTAGGATGGAAGAGCACTAAAGTTGGGGTCCGCTTTTCATCTGCCATTCACATACTACACATAATGATTCACTCTCAATTCTCAGACCACTCCATAGGTGCGCAGCTGATCTGCTGCGCCCCAAAACTCGAGATATATCTAGGCCCAGAGCTGGTCTCGATGACTATCTTCCGTCCAACGCGAACAACTTGACACCAAAATACAGTATTTGCCACAGGTCTCAATCAAACTTCATCCTTTGTCGTTCGTTACAAATCTTCAAACCAAATTACTTATTCAAGATGCAGCTTCTTACCATCATGTGTACCATTCTCATCGCATTCCTCAACCTCGCTACCGCGTCTCCTACTCCAGACGGCAATTTGGCCTTCGACTCTCTCGCCGAGGGATGGGTCAAGCAGCCCGCTCATGGTCAACCATAGTAAGTCCTCCCTCCCTCATACATAACATCCATCCAAAACACCTTAAACAAACTTCCTAACCCCACCAAAGCTGCAACCCCACCGGCCCGGGCATCTGCAACTTCGGCCTCGCCAAAACCTCCAGCAAAGACGGCGGCCACTACGATGCCTACGTATACGACAGAGACTGCAATGTCATCGGCAGCATCAGCAACCAGGTTGGCGCCTTCGATTTTGATCTGTATTCGCAGCTACCCTGGGTCGTGGTTTTCAATGGCTTTTATGTGCATTTCTGGTATGCGGGTGCTTTTTATAGTTGGAGTAAGCAGCAGTGTATTAGTTATGATGACAATACGAATGGGAATGCGATTTGGCAGTGTGCTTTCAATTGTTAGGGGGTGGGGGTGTGAATTGGGGCTTGAGGGAAAGGGGCGTGGATGGATTTGTAGTTCGATGTGGTTTTGGCTTTTGGATTTTGGCTTGCGGGATCTTCAGTATGGCGAGGCCTAAGGGGTTTCAATTGAGCTATGATTCATTTCAAATACTCTGTAACGCCTATTTGGGCATACCATGATTCAGCAGAAGTGTCATCGAAGTTTAGCTTTCAGGCGGCTTGGACGCAGTTTCACAGATTTTGTATCCTGTACACTAATATTCAATAAGTACTGGAAGGGAAGTATTTCACAGAAATGGATAATCCGCCACGTGAAATAGGAGAATCAATCATATCTTTATAGTGTAGTATTTTCTCAAGGGAGCGACATCACAGCAAGAATACAGATACGCCAACCAAGTTTCTAGTGTCATCAATACAATCGCCACTCTCAGACATCTCTCTTAATCCAGCCTAGGAGTCAATATCCACCACGATGCATTAATAATACCCAGCCGCAACCCCTGCATGAATATCCTCACCCAGCTTTCGGGAAGCTGAGCCTCCAGCTCGGATCTTTGCTCCTCGTTCACGGTATGACTTGCTTCGAGCTCAAGCTCAACGGATTTGAAGGATTCGTTTACTTTGACAATCTCCAGGCTGTGCAATTTGCTGGTCTTAGATTCTGCTTGTTCCCGGGAATATTTGGCCTGGGCCAGATTGATCTCCGCCTTCTCCAACTTCAAAAGTAACTCAGCACAGTCGTCTCGCTGGGCCGCCAGCTGAGATTTTGAAGCCTCGAAGTCCTGTGAGAGCGTAGCTTCTCGAATATTTGGGTCCTCCAATTGATTTCTCAACTCATTGGATTGCTCTCGTAAGCGTGTTTGCCGGTTTTGCAAGCTTTCCACTTCCCTCAGAAGCCCAACTGAGTCTGCCAGGCTCGCACTTGCCTCCTTCGTCTTGCAGTCCAACTTCACACGCTCTTCGGCAAGTTCTACTCCAGGTCCTTCACCACGGTGAGTAGACTTGAATTTACGTTCTCCTGTTTTTCAAGACTTTTCGACTGCTCATCTGATCTCTGGTACTCCTCGTCGAGCTTTGAACGCAGATCCGAAATTGTTTTGTCCTGGCCTGCAAAGTCTGCCTTCACTTCATCTCTATATTTGGCTAATCTACTACGCTCTTCGAAGATTTGCTGTGAATAACTCGTTCGTTCCTGATTTAGGAGCTCTTCTAGTTTTGTGTTGTGTGCATTGGATTCGTCTAGGAGTTTCCGAAGTTGGTCCACTTGTTTAGCAGGGCTCTGAAGATCTATGTTCGTTTTTCCATGCTCTTCGAGATATTCCAGGCAGCTCAGATCTATGTTTTCCAGTTGTCCGTTGCATGCTTCTTGAGCTGCTATGCTATCCCGTAGTCTTTGCTCTAGAAACGAGATACGCGTTTTCTGTGACTCTCCATTCTCGTACACCCTCGCGGCCTCACCTATTGCAGCAATTCATAGAAGCCATCGTGGAACTTTGCGACCAGACTTGCTTTTCAGGACAGATTGTTCATTTTTCAAGTAGAGACCCTCTCTGAGGCTACCATGGTCTGATTTAAGGCATTCATTGAGCTCTTTAAAGTTGCGTTTGAAAAACTGTACAGTGAATGTGGCGGCATTCACGCCAGAATTGCCCGCATGTTACGAAGCTCTTGAAATTTTGAGAAGAATATTACTCGGCGATTGCTTTAGCTGTTGTGTCAAATTTCAGTACCAAGCTACTGCTCTCTTTCTTTGCGGTCGTCAAGACTGCCAAACATTTAACCAAGATTCGTTCAGTTTTGACTTTCGAAGGTATGACTGAGGGCATAGTACAAAAACGCAAACGCTCAAACAAGCTTCTTTCCAGGCACCAGCCCCAAATTTGAGTTATTTGGTGTCATTCCAGGCAAGAATGTCGGCAACCCTTAAGAGGCTTGTATAATTAAGGAGGAGTGGAGTGGTTTACTTCCAACCAAGACTCGGCACACAAACGTGAGATTATTCTCGCAACGCCAAAACCTGCCAGCACCCGTAGGATGCCTAAACATGGCGCGATGGCTTATTCGCAACCCTTACGACCCTGCTAGAAGCTACTTATAGTTATGTTTCTGACATTGACTCATCCCTGGGGCTCTGCTTAAATTTCTAACAACATTAAAGTATTCATCTCTCAGATTTCGTACTACCCGAGAGGAAACTGATATCGAGAGCAGATAAATAGTGCGGGGAAAATTCTATAATCCATAAGTATGAGAAAGAAAAGTTGGAGGAAGATATGAAGACGCTTTCCTCTCAACCGCCAGAGGTTTATGCCGTTGGTGCAAGCAAGGCTGCAAGAACTTCGCTAAGAACTTGAACAAATTATTGGGCTGGGCGGGTGTTAAACCAGTTATTACGAAAGACCTATTCTGATTTCTGGATTGCATCAGTTATTTGGTATCCTTAGAGGGCTTGGACCTCTTGGGTTGATGGATTGGATTTGCTCGGTCTGCTGAAACTTATAATTGTTTGGAATGCTAGGGAAGGCTCGAATTCTTCGAACTGCTTGCTTCAATTGCAGTATCAGTGTATTTAACTGCAAAAAACAATTTACGATGTTTGATCAATCCTTCGTCTTTGATTTGTGTTGTCGTCAGAGAACCTTCCTAGTGCCGTCTGAATCTCAAAGATTGTGTAAGGGGGCTTGTGGATTGGCAAATGTGAATGGAAACTCAGCTGCAGTAAACAAGCAGCATCGGTGTCTTCTAACAGAATAAGCATGTCGTGAGTCTGATATTTTCAAGTGTCGTTGATGGGTAGCGGTAGGATTCTAGCCCGAACAATTCAGGGGCTCGCGTAATTACCCCGCATCAGCGACCCCGCAAACTTTCAGGCATCAAAGATCACTAAACCAGGAATATATCATTGAAGGAAAACATGCCACGTTCGACCGTTCGGGGGCAGATATTTCATGTTGTAATTTGAAAAGCTGGCAAGATGTAATTTCCCAGGATACGCCTTACATAATGTACAATCTAGTCTTTTCCCAAATCCTCGTCCAGCCCGCTCTCAGACGAGCTTACCATGTTGCGTTCGAGAGGTCAGATACAATCAAAGCCGTCGCTTTTTGGACGAGCGTACACACGGTGAGCTCTCCTCTGCTTCGCCTTTGCGTTCGATCTCAAATTCGGCAGGTCCATTACGATTCCGAGGTCGCCAGTCATCGGGCCTGGAGGCAGGAGCGAACCCCATCCAAAAGGCATCCTCCGAACCTCCGATAAGCTGGGGTATCCTATTTTCCATATGGAGTTTTGATGGTGCAAGACTTTGAGAGCCAACTTTGGAAGCTGTCTGAGGTCTGGACGGTGGAGAAATGGGAGGTGGCTGATTTGAAGAGAGCTTCTCAATCGCTTGCTCCCTGGTTTTCGCCTTAAATTCCTTGGCCATGCTTTTGTGCATATTTGGAGCCTTGCTGAGTTTATCATCCCGCCATCTCTCAAAGCCCTTCCAGTACCACATGGCCTTTGCTCTCTTCTCGTTCATCAAGTAAGCCCGCTTCATGTTCAAGACTGTCTGGGCTGCAGTGCGATAGTCTACCACGTTTTGAGAAACTCCCAGAAAGTCTTGTTCATATTCTTCTGATGTCTTGAGCCCCAATGCACTGGCATAACAGTCCCACGCCGAGATGACAATGTCTAAATCTGAATCCAGGAGATCGCTATCCGAGCTTCTATTCACCACAAAGCGGGGTAGCAATTTGACCATTTTGAAGTGAGGCGGCAGAATACTCTCGACACCCAAGGTTGAATCGATGGACATGTGAAAAGCTTCGAAGTCGAGATCTACTCGAGACATCTTCAGATATGTGTGATAGACTGTCTCAGCACGGTCCAACGAAACTGCGCGGGAAAGAATATTAGTTTGTACTCCTGCGAGTTTGAGTTTGTGTGAAGGGTCTGAATTCAAGGGTCTTGGGGGCTTGTGATGGACAGAAAAAGCGGCACTAGGTAATACCAATTTTAAATGTCCCACTCGGCGTGGCACATTCAGAATTAGGGCCGCTTTTTTTGTCTACCAGGCGGGGGGCACTTCTGAATCAAGCTTTTTGATCAATTAACTGTAACTTACGTTGGCGAATTCTTGGTTGAGATACTTCCGTGCCTGGTCCAGCTCGTGCTTTGATCACGCAGCAGAGGACAAAGTGGAAAAAGTCGAGCCTTTCTTGAAAGCAAGGATTGCAGATAAGCTTCCCTAACTTTTGAGCCACCGCAGCGTTCAAATTGAAATCTCTCACCATCTGTGGAACATTGATATGTTGAGATCTACGTCGCTCCACAGGAAATCGTAGTGGGTACTTGCCGGACTTAATATCAACAGGGAAGAGAATCGAAGGTTCTGAGTTGAAAATAACTGCCGTTCGTCGATAAAGCTCGATTTCTTCCACAGGAGTCTTTTGAAGCTCGGCCTCAGTACTTGAATCCCAAGACGTATCCCATAGCTTTGATTCTTCTCCAACTGACCAATCCCCCCCGAACGCTATATCTCTGGGTGTGACAGACTTGCAAAGTTCAAGCCAGATTCGTTCTTCATGAAGCTTGACGCGGCCCCAATTGTAGTAAAGCCTCTTGTCGTATGGTCCGTCAAATTGTTGGGAGATTGTAAGGGTGGAGTCTTTGAGGGCAATGTCAAGGGCTGTCCTTTGAGTTGTACTTGCATCTTTCTTCAGACCAACAGAGTTGATTGTTCCATCTGTGGTGGTGCTTTTGCCATCGTCCATAGTGGAGGTGTAAATGAGTCTCCCTTTGAAAAGCGGGGCTGGTAACTTGATCACAGGCAGGTCGACTCTAATTAAGGCTAATATTCAAGCGTTTGAGGAGTTCGAGATTGGAGACTGCTACTCGATGACATATATCGTTCATTCTGGAGATAGCATGCTCAAAATAACCCCAAGTGACGTAGGTGGGGCAACCGCAATTGAATTGGTTCATTGAAGTCGTGAGACATTCAATTGTTCTAGTGCTAGTGAAACAAAAGGTGTATAGTGAGATTTATTGAAAATTTGTGAGACATCCAAATATTCTTATATCTTACTTCTATGTTCCAGGGATTTGACAAAGACGTAGCTACCCACCAGGGAGGGAATATTCGAGGTGAGGAGCAGTGAATTATGTCCATTTCTATGTAGATATGAACAGTCTGCCTTCTTAAAAGGGCTGACCAGGGGTGTTGAGACCGAGAGTCTGTGAAGTAGTAGAGCAAGGTATTTTGGAGGTTGACATATCATGATTGCGATTTGCACATCGCCAAGGCATTAATCGTGACAAACTTAGGGAACGCCAAGTGGTGACTCTCTGTATAACTCTTGTTCAAGTTATTATAAACATATAAGATGCTCTTTTTGATTCAATACAGTATTGCCGGCGGATCATTCCAGCGTCTGACTTCAAGCTAAGTCTCGGTTTGTCTGACAGAAGCCCCTTTTCGACCTTCGGCTAGTTCGCGACTTCTTACAGGAAGGATTTCCCTAGAAGCCCGTCGTCTCCTGCCATGAAATGCTTGGAATTGGATACAACTACTTCCAAGTCTCATTTGGCCACCAATTTCTTCTACATCGTCTCTCTCGAGTTACAAATTGGGTGGCTTAGGGCTGCCCAATAGAAAGTAAACGCTGGGAATTCAACCCCTGACACTCGCTTCGCGGGGACTTTGGTTGATCCGCCCCGGCTCACCCTCGAATTCGAGATAACTTCACTTCCAATTTTCGTGCCAGCCTCGCTTTTATCAAAGACGGAGGTCGTTTTGGTCGTCAAATTTTCGTTCTCAAAGATGGATAAAAATATGTCTAACACACGGGCCGTCATTCCTGGTGATCTTCCTCGAACGAGCACCCAAGCATTTCTCCATTTCAGGAGCCTTCCTCGCGAGCTACGTTTCAAAATCTACACGTTCGCCGTTCTACCGCGTCTGGTCTCCATATTTGCCTATGCTGTCCCCTTCACATTTGAGAAGGACGGGATTAGCCGTTTACTGGAGTATGATCCCGACTTGTTTAGCGACGAAAGCTCGATGATTCGCAAAGCCACAGAGCGCTTCTTCACAAATGCACTCCTGATCACTCCTCTTCTCCACGTCGATAGCGAGAGCCGAAGCTTTTTACTTTCCCAAAACTTCAGATCCATTGAATGCGTTAGGCATTATCAAGACTACGACTCCAAGAAGATGTTCTTACATCGATACGGCCGCGATGGCGACCACAGAGGAAACCCTAGTCCCACTTTCGATTTTAGGGGATTCATGCGCGCTGTGCCCATCCAAAACCAACAATATTCGCTCGTCGATCCCAAATCCGATGTTTTCTTTCTTGAAGACCCTCGCCTTCAACAATCTGAGTTTGTGATCTCCTCCATCGATGTAGTTGTTAGATGGATCGGCCCCTATTTCCTGAAGAACCTCAAGCGTCTTGCTGTGCCGTATTATACCTGGCGAAAGGCTACAATTCACCTTAATCTTAACACCATAACAGAGTTTAACGCCCTAGAGGAGCTCTATATTAGCCTCTTGGGATGTGAAGAACTGTCGCCGGGTAGTGATTGGCCAAGTATCGTCAATGGCTTTAATCCCCACTTTGAAGAAATGGAAACGCATGTTCTGGGGGACTTAGATGACCTGGTGAAGAGGTATCCGGATTGGAAGAGACCAGCAATCAAGTTTGTCAAAGACAAGTCTGCTTTGTTGAAAGAGTTGGGCCTCTGAATTCGTAGGACATCGGCGTTCCCACAGTATGATCTTGGTCTCTGAATAGAGAATCGATAACTAGGGCACCGAATTTTCAGCATTCGTTCGGACAATACGGAACGAGTTTGACTTAGATGCCGGCTTGGGGACTGTCAGGCTTGAGGACGAAAGCTTTTGGCCTGAAGAAAGTAGATATTCTGGTTGATAACGATTCATGTCTGGGATCGCAATTTGCTGGATGCAAGTCGGGAGTCAAGGTGCGAATGGAGGTGTTTCCTCTAAATTCATGGGACGCAGCAACATTATTGGTACTGTAAAGACATGGTTTCAGAGGACTGTGGCGTTTGAGCAAGGCCAATCTCGAACAAGCTGAGGCTTTTTCGCTGCAGGTACGTACGAGACCGATGTGGCAGACTTTCCATCAGGCTTCGACCGCATACCTCAGCAAAGAATGGACTTTGCATCTTAGACCTGAATGGTGCAAATTCTTTGTGGGATATAATGTTCTTCACGGAATAGAGGATTGGACCGTATAGCTACGCAGATTTGCTGCGGTTGAAATTTACCAAATTTATGGAAATCATCTTTGCAGAAACAGAAAATAAAAGGCTCATTCTTTTCAGACACAACAAAATAGATAAATCTAGGTTATATTAAACTTTTACAACAATTCAGGCTCTTTGCTGTCGGAGACCTCCACTAGGACTTATTATTGAAACTTGGGCATCAACGAAATGAACTCACTTCTCGGATACGTTGAGGGAATTGAATCTAAAAATCGAAATACAATGTTGAATGAAAATAAATACAGGCTCTTGGAAGCCCAATGAGCATGTAACATGTGCTTGTCACCTCTCGAATTTCAGCCTCGCTTGATTTCCAAACCTCCAGCCTCGTCTTTTCCACCCCTCTTCCTCCACCAACCGCTCAAAACACCACCACCTCCCCACAATGAACCTCTCACTAACCGACCCCTTCGTCCTCGCCCAAGACTATCCTGAATCTACTACTGGCAGTCTGCGAAGTGGGCACGCGTGCGCCCTCCGCTTCAACCGCAAAGGCGACTTCCTGGCCGCCGGGCGCGCTGACGGCGTTGTCGTGATCTTCGACGTCGAGACGCAAGGCGTAGCGCGGAAACTAAAGGGCCATACGAGACAGATACAGAGTCTGAGTTGGTCGCGCGATGGACGGTATTTGTTGACGAGCAGCCAAGATTGGAAGTGCAATCTGTGGGATTTGCAGGATGGGAGTATCGTGCGGAGTGTGAGGTTTGAGGCTGCGGTTTATATTGCGGAGCTGCATCCTTGGAATCAGTAAGTCAGATATAAGGGAGAGAGAATCTTGGGAATTGTGCTGATTGGGATAGTCTCATGTTTGTGGTGTCGCTTTTTGAGGAGCAGCCGCTGCTGGTTGATGCGACGGAACCGGAATGCGTGAAGCTCAATCTGCCTTCGGCGCCAAAACGAGGGGTTGATGAGAAGGTTACGGAGAAACAGGCTGCGCAGGATGCGAAGCAGGCGACTACAGTGTCGGTCTTTACGGCTTCGGGAAAGCATATCGTTGCGGGCACGAATAAGGGATGGTTGAATATCATTGAGGTGGAAACGAGGACAACCATATACTCTACGAAGATCTGCGCCGGTGTGGTTATATTCCTGCGGCTTACAAGTTCGGGAAGGGATATTGTGATCAATTCTTCGGACAGGATCATTCGAACGATACAGATGCCAAATCTTTCCGAGGATCCAGATACGATTGATATTGAGGTGGAGCACAAATTCCAGGACGTGGTCAACAGGCTTTCATGGAACCATGTTGCGTTCAGCTCTACGGGAGAATACGTTACGGCATCAACATATAATAATCACGATATCTACATCTGGGAACGGAATCATGGCAGTTTAGTCAAGATCTTGGAGGGTCCGAAGGAGGAGCATGGAGTAGTGGAATGGCATCCTCATCGACCTCTGATTGCTGCTTGTGGTCTGGAGTCGGGGAGAATACACATCTGGTCAAATATCCCGCAGCAGCGATGGTCAGCACTCGCTCCTGATTTCGTTGAAGTGGAAGAGAACGTCGAATATGTTGAGCACGAAGATGAATTCGATATCCACCCACAAGAGGAGATCCACAAGCGGAGATTGGATCTCGAGGATGAGGATATTGATGTCTTAACGATAGACCCAGTCAAGGGTTTGGAGGAGGATAATAATGCGTTCCGTATGCCAGTACAGTTGGATCTCCAAGACAGCGAGGGCGAGGAAGAGTTTGTGGCGGTTGGAAGAGGAGAGATGAGGAGAAAGAGTCCTACTGCAGGCAGAGAGTATATGCTAGATTCGGAGGTTATTGGGAGTGGGGATGAGGTGCCGAAGACAAAGTCAAAAAGCAAAAGACGGTGATAATGTTTGATGGCGTTACTAGGGCATGGTCGGCGTATTAGGGTCATTAGAGGGTTTCGGTATACCAAAAGAAGAAGAATAAGGTTCCATGGAGACGAATATCCCACCCAGATTGATGATTCCGAGCAATTGGTTTGCCAGGTGGTGCGGGAGGCTGCATAATGTAACCTGCAGATCGCCGCTTCCTTTTCTTCCGCCACAGACTTCCGTAGATCACCTTCTGTGACACCGATGCTTTTTAAGACCTTTCCTGGCCGAAGATGTCTTGTAAATCACTGGGATATGAGTCAGTTAAGTATGGAATGACTGCGGAGTTAGTAGGAGAGAAATCTGGGCTGATGCCTATTGTACAAGTAAAGAGGCATCCCCATCTTCAAGGTGTGTTTGTGAGCCGGTTTCCTAGAGGTCAAGAAATTCAGTTTCTCGCTAGCACAAAACTGCATACTTTCAAGGACGTTTCTTGAACAGGAAGGCTTGAGGATGCCCAGAACAGAGCTGGTCATGTGATTGAATTATCACGAGAATTGACCTCCTTTTTTGGCTGAAGCTGAAGTCGTGGCAGTTCAAAAGCGAGATGCACTCTGTCGCCCCCCTTTTTCATACTCGCCAAATGAGTTGATGAGAGAGAAGAGTGAGTCAGACACAAAGCCCCCGCCACATTTCTCGATTCACCCGCTGGTTGGTGTTGATTGGTGTTGACAAAAAAAGAATATGCACCCGGCCGAATTCGTGTTAGTGCGCTTTGAGCCGCATCGTTCTTTTCCTTCGCGCGCCTCGACAAAGGGATTCTCGTGGACACGATCATCGACATCACCATCTCCCGAAACCCAACACCCAGGAATAGCGCGTGCAGTATCGTGTATTCCTCATCGAAGTCTCTTCTCGAGTGAGACAGTACCAACACGCTCCTTAAGCCGTCGCCGTTGCATCGCTGGCACCCACGGTCGAGAGGTGACGAAATAACGACGGGCCTTGGGCCTGCGCTGCCTTCAGCGCGACCACCACGCTCCTTCGCATCTCGCGCGCGCAGATAATCGCTTCATCTGCGAGAATCTATCGACTCCTCGACTTTTGCGCCATCTCGAGATCTTGCGCCGACGCTGTGAGAGCGTTGCCCCGAAAGCTGCTTTCGCCACGCCAACCGGGCTCTTGACGAACACAATCCATCAACATGGCGAACCTTCAATTCGCGCACTCGGATGCGCCCCTGAAGACCATCCAGGAGATACAATTTGGTTTGCTGTCGCCGGAGGAGGTCAAGAATATGAGTGTCTGTCACATTCTGTACCCCGAGACGATGGATGAGAGCAAGATGAAGCCGCGTGATGGAGGGCTCAACGATCCCCGACTGGGTTCCATCGACCGTCAATTCAAGTGCGCTACTTGCGATCAGAATATGTCCGAATGCCCTGGCCACTTTGGACACATCGAGCTGGCCAAGCCTGTTTACCACCCGGGATTCCTCAAGAAGATCAAGAAGATTCTGGAAATTGTCTGCCACAACTGTGGCCGGATTCTACTTGACAGAGTCAGTGTGCCTGAACTTGAGGGCCGAGATTCCTGTGTGCCTTTATGCTAACGTCATGATCGCAGAACAACCCGGCGTACAAAACTGCTGTTAGCATTCGAGACCCCAAGCGTCGGTTCGATGCGATATGGCGACTTTGCAAACCGAAATTGATCTGCGATAGTGATTTGAGTGCAGGTGACGAGGGCTTCAACGATGACCCAAAGGAACTTGCGAAGCGCTCGCACGGAGGATGCGGCAACAAGCAACCCGAAGTGCGCCAGAGCGCCCTTCAACTCACTGGCACCTTCAAGCCTACCAAGGAAGAACTCAGTGAGGGTATGCAGCCAGAGAAGAAGTTGATTACCCCAGAGATGGCTTTGCACATCTTCCGAAGTATTTCCTCGGATGAGATTCGCGACTTAGGTTTAAGTAATGATTATGCGCGCCCGGAATGGATGATCATCACAGTCCTCCCAGTGCCTCCTCCACCCGTTCGCCCCAGTATCTCTATGGATGGTACTGGTCAAGGCATGCGCGGAGAGGATGATTTGACATATAAACTTGGTGATATCATCCGTGCGAATGGAAATGTCCGACAGGCACATCAAGAAGGCTCTCCAGCCCACATCACGCTTGATTTTGAGAATTTACTTCAGTATCACGTTGCAACATACATGGACAACGATATTGCCGGTCAACCTCAAGCAATGCAGAAGTCTGGTAGACCTATCAAGTCTATCCGCGCTCGACTAAAGGGTAAGGAGGGTCGTCTTCGTGGCAATTTGATGGGAAAGCGTGTGGACTTCTCAGCTCGTACTGTCATTACTGGTGACCCGAACTTGTCTTTGGACGAGGTTGGTGTGCCGAGAAGTATCGCTAGGACTCTGACTTACCCTGAGACTGTCACGCCATACAACATTGGCAAGCTTTCTCAGTTAGTCAAGAACGGCCCTAACGATCACCCTGGCGCGAAGTACGTTATCCGATCCGACGGAACTCGTATCGATCTTCGACACAACAAGAACACCTCCGGGGTCAATTTGGAGTATGGATGGAAGGTCGAGAGACATATCGTTGATGGAGATTTCATTATCTTCAATCGACAGCCGTCGCTGCACAAAGAGTCTATGATGGGTCACAGAGTCAAGGTCATGCCATATTCCACTTTCCGCCTCAATTTGTCCGTCACATCGCCCTACAACGCTGATTTCGACGGTGACGAAATGAATTTGCACGTTCCCCAGACGGAGGAGACCCGAGCTGAGGTCATGCAACTTTGTATGGTGCCTCTTAATATTGTTTCTCCCCAGCGAAACGGCCCTCTTATGGGTATCGTGCAGGACACTCTCGCTGGAGTCTACAAGATGTGCCGCCGAGACGTCTTCCTCACAAAAGAGGCTTTAATGAACATTTTGTTATGGGTCCCTGAATGGGATGGTGTGATTCCTCAGCCAGCTATTATTAAGCCGCGCCCCAGATGGACTGGGAAACAGATTATTAGTATGGTTATCCCGAAGATTGTGAATCTTCACATGAGTAATGAGGGCCGTGAAGATGCCCCGCTTAATGACGACGGACTTATGGTGACTGGAGGAGAGCTGATGTTTGGTCTTCTCACGAAGAAAAACGTTGGAGCAAGCAGTGGTGGTATCATCCATCTTATTTTCAACGAGTTGGGACCAGATGCCGCGATGGCTTTCTTCAACGGATGTCAACGAGTTGTCAACTACTGGCTACTTCACAATGGTTTCAGTATTGGTATCGGCGATACGATTCCAGACAAAGACACAATCGAAAAGATTGAAGGAGCCATTACATCGCAAAAGGATGAGGTTGCCAAACTCACCGCGCAAGCTACCGCCAACGAACTTGAGTCGCTTCCTGGTATGAACGTTCGTGAGACCTTCGAAAGTCAAGTCGCCAAGGCTCTGAACCAAGCTCGTGACACGGCTGGTTCAAGAACAGAGGGAAGTTTGAAGGATAACAACAACGCCGTACAGATGGCTCGATCTGGTAGTAAGGGATCTACTATCAACATTGCACAGATGACTGCTCTTGTGGGTCAACAATCCGTTGAAGGAAAGCGTATTCCTTTCGGATTCAAATATCGAACACTGCCTCATTTCACAAAGGACGACTACTCGCCTGAATCCCGTGGTTTCGTTGAGAACTCATATCTCCGAGGTCTCACGCCTACCGAGTTCTTCTTCCACGCCATGGCTGGTCGTGAAGGTTTGATCGATACTGCCGTTAAGACTGCCGAAACTGGATATATTCAGCGTCGTCTTGTCAAGGCCCTCGAGGATGTCATGGCGAAGTATGATGGTACCGTTAGAAACTCTCTCGGTGACGTCGTCCAATTTGTCTACGGCGAGGATGGTCTTGATGGTACCATCTTTGAGAAACAACGTGTTGACCACATTAACATGTCTGACAAGGCCTTCGAGGACCGTTACCGCCTTGATGTGATGGATGAGCAACATCAGGTCACCGCGGATCTATTGGAGCACGCAAACGATCTTCAAGGCGACCTTGCGGTTCAAGAACTGCTAGACCAAGAATATGACCAGCTTATCAAGGATCGTGCGATGTTGCGCGAGGTCAACTTCAAGAAGAAGGATGACGAGATGATGCAACTTCCTCTGAACGTCGTTCGGATCATCGATAGCGCTAGGCGACTCTTCAAGGTCGACGATTCTCAGCGCAGTGATTTGCATCCAGCTGAGGTTATTCCTCAAGTACAACGACTATTGGACAGCATGGTCATTGTTCGTGGGGACGATGAGCTCTCACAGGAAGCCCAAAAGAACGCTACCCTGCTTATCAAGGCCCACTTGCGATCACGACTTGCTTTCAAGCGTCTTGCTCTTCAGATGAGAATGAACAAGTTGGCTTTGGCTCATGTTTTGGGCGAGCTTGAGAGTCGTTTCTCGCGAGCATTGGTCAATCCTGGAGAAATGGTCGGCGTTCTCGCTGCGCAATCTATCGGAGAACCAGCCACGCAAATGACTCTCAACACCTTTCATTTTGCTGGTGTGTCTTCCAAGAACGTCACTCTCGGTGTACCTCGTCTCAAGGAAATTCTCAACATTGCTACGAACATTAAGACACCTTCCATGGTTGTTTATCAAGAGGGAGCGAATGCGTCCCAGGAATCTGCTAAGTTGTTGCGAAGCGCCGTCGAGCACACTAATTTGCGCTCCGTCACTGCCGCAACAGAAATTTACTACGACCCTGATATCCAGTCGACTAATATCGCCGATGATCTTGACATGGTGGAGTCTTACTTTATCATTCCCGAAGAGCAGGCAGATTCGGTCGACAACCAGTCGAGATGGGTTCTGCGTATCATTCTCGACCGACAAAAGATGCTGGACAAGGGGCTGAAGGTTGACGATGTTGCAATCAGAGTCAAGGAAGAGTACGCTACCGATGTCGCAGTCATCTTCAGTGATAACAACGCTGAAGAGCAAGTCCTTCGTATTCGAATGATCAAGGATTCAAAGTTTGACGAAGACGAAGTCGAGGAAGACATCATGCTTAAGCGTTTCGAGGCCCATGTCCTCGACACATTGACTCTTCGTGGTGTCCCTGGTGTTGATCGAGCCTTCTTGAACAAGGAAACGAAGCTGATTGAGACTGCGGACGGAGCCCTTCTTGCCGATAAGGCTGACAAACGTTGCGAGGAATGGTATCTGGATACCAGTGGAACTTCCTTGGCCGAGGTCTTGACTGTTCCTGGCGTGGACACGACCAGAACGTACACGAATCATTTCATTCAAGTTCTCGAGGTCTTTGGTATCGAGGCAGCTCGATCTGCCTTGATGCGCGAGTTGACCCAAGTGTTGGCCTTTGATGGTTCTTACGTCAATCATCGCCATCTTGCCCTCTTAGTTGATGTCATGACTTCTCGTGGTATGCTAATGGCGATCACTCGTCACGGTATCAATCGTGCCGATACCGGTGCGCTGATGAGATGTTCCTTCGAAGAAACTGTCGAGATTCTGCTGGAGGCTGCGGCGATTGGAGAACTTGATGACTGCCGTGGTATTTCTGAAAATGTCATGCTCGGTCAATTGGCACCTATGGGAACTGGTGAACTCGACGTTCTCTTGGATCCTAAGATGCTTGAGACTGTTATTTCAGACAACGGTAGAATGGGTCTCATGCCTGGTCTCCCAGTCAAGGGAATGGATGGTGGAGCCGCAACGCCGTATGACAGCGGTTCTCCTATGGCAGAAGTCGGATATCTGGGTACTCCGGATTACACCGCTGGCTTTTCACCTATTGAATCCGGTGGTGCAGCAACACCATCAGGGTTTGCTACATCCTACGGTGGATTCGGCGACAGTACGAGTCCCTACTCCGCGCGAAGCCCTGGCGGCCACGGGTACTCTCCTTCAAGTCCCTTCAACCCCAGCCCAAGTTCGCCGGGTTACAACCCTACATCGCCTGGCTACAGCCCAACTTCTCCAGGTGGAATCACAAGTCCCGGCTATGGCGGGTCATCCCCCAGGTTCTCGCCTGTCAGCCCAGCGTTTACACCAACTTCACCGGCGTATTCCCCAACGTCTCCCAGCTTCGTGTCACCCACCTCTCCGTCGTACTCGCCCACGTCTCCCAATTACTCCCCGACTTCACCAAATCTTCACATCTCACCCTCTTCTCCGAACTATAGTCCTACTTCTCCAAGTTACTCCCCAACTTCACCTAACTATAGCCCCACATCGCCAAGCTTTGCGGGTAGCACCACCAAGACTTCTCCCGGCTCTGGCTTGTCTCCGACAAGTCCAGTCTACAGCCCTAGCAGTCCCAATTTCAGCCCGACGAGTCCTGCGTACCAGGCTGGTGGCGCTACCTCCCCGAAGTACTCTCCAACTTCGCCGTCGTACTCTCCTACCAGCCCTCAATTTTCTCCAACGTAAGTGAAGTCTCATAATGCCTCCGCTATCTGTTCTCAGTATCTAACCCTTTTACAGATCACCGCGCAGCTGAGGATCATAATCCAGCTTTCGCTTTCTTCCCACTGTATCAACAAGACCGCCTTCTTCATCAAAAGAGAAAAAAGATTCTGCATATTGGCGTTTGGGTTTTCACACACAAATTTTGGTTCTTTGCATCGTACTTCATGGTTCGTTTCCAGCAGGCGTTGGGGTTTCCACATTGTGCCAAAACGGACGAGAGAACTATGGGGAACTGGGGAGGAATTAAATTAAATTCTGTGATTTTAGATTAGTTTCATTCAGAGAGCGAAGAGATCCGTCTGCGAAAGGAAAGAGCATGGGGATGCCAGATTGTATTAGCGCGAATAGCGTCGCTGAGGATTCAAGATCCGCAGAATGAGGGGACGAGGGGACGAGGGGGACGAGTAAAGAATATTTAAGAAGATATATAGATGCAGTCAGGAAATGAAATGCATTTATGAAATTGCTCTGCTACTAATCTTGTGAAATGTGCTAGTGTGCCATGGGTATCTCGCGGTCCTCGTAGCTCTTTCCTTCCCTCCACATTAGACCTTCGAATTCGTTCACTCATTATCTTCGTTTTCCCGCGGCCTCCCGACTGTCAATATCTTCCTTCTCTGATGATGCGAAGTTGGCCCTGGCCCCATTAAAACCTCTGTGGGCTTCCAAGACCAGGTGCTCTTCCGGCAACATTAGCCAGGCAAGTGCGACCCTTCTGTGTCTACCTTATCTCAGACTGCTATCTCTGAAAATGATCTCCAGCGAGCGGCTATCCCAAGAAGCTGGTGCAAGCACTGCGCAGCAGCAACACCTGGACAATAATTGAACCAATTTTGATCCTTTTCCATGCCTCCCCTCTCCCAGAACGAGCTCATGAACAGCTCAGATGGCATTCATTGAATTACGCAACACCCCGCAGGAGGTTCAGGCGACGGAGTCCTTGGCCTCCGCCTCTTCTTCTTGCGCCTTCGCTTCCGATGACCATCTCTCGGTCTCCTTTCCTTGACAACCTCCATAACGCCGTGGGTTGGACTCTATCAATCATCAACAATCAAAGCTTGCTTCAAACACAAGATTTCACTTACCTCAAATTGCACGGTTCTCCCAATACAAGCTGGACAAGGCGTGCGATCAACATCGAACTCCAACCTCCTTTTCTCGGACCAGCGAGTTGGCTCACAAGCTTGGTTCGTACCGCGATGACGATAACACCTCCAGGCATGGATATAATGTCGCGAGGCTTCGAAAACGACGTGTTGTTTAGGCCGTTTGATGCAGGCCGGGTACGTGCGCCCGTCCATGGTCAACTCACAGAGCCGACCATCTCGGGATTCGCGGTCTGAGTCCATAACGGCTAGGCATACACTCTGACCAACTCTCAAACCAGTCCCGCTGATCTTCTTGCTCTTTATAACCTGACAGAGAAGAGAAACAAGACAGTGATATTCACGTGAAAGAGTCAGAGCTCGAAGCTCCAAACGCTTGTGGCTGACGTTATCGCGAGGCGTGCCATGCGATGCAACGCCAAACACCCCTGGAGCCCCGCATACATGCCTATAATACATCCCTACTATAGCGTATGTAGCTCTAGGCGCGTCTTCAGTGAAACATTGTCTTTTTCACCGACATGCTTTTCTGTGGGTCGAATACTTGATAAAGACTGAGGGGTAAGTCAGAAAATTTTCATTGCGCATTTAGAGAATCTAGAACGTAGGTATAAGATGCTGCAATGCAGTTGTAGTGCAGAAAGAGCGGGTTTTGGAAGCTGCCAGTTGTACGTTGATCGATCGATTTGGAACTTCGTACATGCGGGAAGCTCCTGGAATAGGAACTGTTTCCTTCAGATCATATGTTATCTGTGGGAACAGTGGATTTTATTTGAGATTGGAAAGTTTTCTGGATGAGAGATGCAAGTGCTGGGGTAACATGCTTAAGTGACGGGACGATCTTCAATAGTTCCTAGTGCATGCGAGGTGCACAATGCGTTGCGGAGGTAGGTAGCTAAGTGGAGGAGATGTAACTGTTTATAGTGGGAGAAGTGAATGTTTTTACAAGGAACTTTTGTGCGCAAAAATGGCAGGCGCTGAACGCGGAACTGACAATTACAAATCAAGTTGCTATCGTTGGCCTGGTTGAATAAGCGGGATATCTAGAGCATTGGTCTTCTTCGGAAGGAGTAGTTCACTTGAGATTTCAGGGTACTTCAGACATGCGCTGTTGTTAGAAATCAGTAGTTCCCGCGGCAGATCTTCGAGCAAGTGATTTCCTGATCCAATTCCACAAAAACTTTCCCTTCATTGCTCACTTGAGGTCTTGTCTTGGTCGAACAATTGCGGTGCTATCTCATATTCCTTCAAATTTTTGTGAAGTTTCTCCTTGAGGCAAATGTAGCTTTCAGACTTCAAATTATTTCCTTGCAGATCAATCGTCTGAATGCTTTCTGTTTAGGAAACTTCAATGCATGGGTTTTAGAAGATTCGCGGTGTAGGCTTCCATAGATTTCAGAATATGAGAGAAGTTGCCTCTATAACTGGGATGTTGTCACCGGAAGGAGATCGGATTCTGGCTAGGGACCTGCTGGGTTTGAAACAAGTGAATATTCATCTTACTCAATCGCACCTGCTGATCTTCTGACCTTATAAATTAAAAAGAATCGTGAAGTGTCTCCGTCTTTCGGCTGCTCTTTCCCTGAATAAATTCCATTGTTGTGTTAACAGCAGCAACCATACGTAATACGTAACTGGAAACCACTCTTCGCCACCGCACTCATGAATGCACATTTCAACTACGATAGAAGTCCGCTGCATTCTGCGCTAGTTTAGAAGGTCACCAAAGCTCAGAAATATAAATTCAAGCTTCCCGGGTCGGAAACCCTTTTCACAAACAGCCACATCATCCGGAACACCTACATTCACCAAAGCAAACAACCGTCAAAATGCTCTCAAGTCCCATAAATCAGGAAAAGGTGGAGTCACCCCAAAGGTAGGCCGATATATAAATTTGTTCTCCATGCGAAGTCGAGAATGTCCCATTTGAAGTTGAACATTCTTGAAAATGAGATGGCTGACACTCTACCCATAGTAAAACGCCCGAGAGGCCTAAGAAGCAGATCGATCCAACCATCAAGAGAACCCCGAAGAAGTATCCTTCAAAATCTAGGTCGCACGCCAAAGCTATCGAGGAGCAGGCCCAGAATCCCATTCATAATAAAATCAGGGAACTCCTGGAAGAAATGGGGGCCACCTATGGACCCATCCTCGCCGAAATTCACAAGTTATACATAGAACGCTTGAAAGATGACGATGATTTCCTGCGTCGCCAAAAGAACAGGATCGAAAAAGTTTGCACCGAGGAACGGGAAGAATACCTGACTATGACATCGCAATGGACGACGGAATTAGAAGCTGCTGTCAAAGAGCGTGTTCATTCTCTTCAATTTACCCCTGCTTCTACTTCTGCGACCGCTGCGGATTCCGAAAAAGCCGAAAAGAATGCAGAGGCGCAGAAGGAGAAACAGCAACAAGACATGGATAGTGCCATCAATGTTGTTATCTTGAAAATGCTGGCACAATATCAAGACAGGTTGCAGAAGAAGAAAAAAGAGCTCACGAAGGACCTCGGCAGGATCGAGACTGAGAATTTCAAGAGTTACCAAATGAACGTTGCGGAACAGGAGCGGGACCTTCTGTCATTATTCAACAGGTTGAGTTTGGCGATACAGGAGGTAAATGGAATACCTTTCTACAAGCCTTGAGGCATGCTAATATGTTTAGAATGCGATTCCTCGGAAGGAGCCTCAAGTTGACAGAGCAGCAACGTTGGTAGAAAACGTCAACCCCAACATTACTCGCAATCAGGCAGGTTCAAGAGCAAAGCTTGAGAACAATGATACAGAGATGGGGATGGGGATGGAGATCAAAAACCTTGTCACGCCCCCGAGCGGAACCAAGAAACGACGAGTCTTGCCATCGTGAGGGAAACTCTTTCAGATGTACTGGGAAATTCATGCGAGGATTTGATAGTGGACTGTATACAATAGCCGGACGTCGATCTTATGAAGCATGCGATGGTTTAGCACATATTGATGAGAGGACGTTGTTTACCACCAAGTAGACTGCGTGCGAATAGATCGGATGCCACTTCATGGAAATGTCCTACTTGCTGTGAGAGATTCTCATTTTCCCCTGAATTCAGTAGCATAAGCTTGAACCCCCAACAAACAGCCTAGAAATGCGTCTCCCAAAAGAGTTGCCCAATTTAAACTCCAAGGAAGCAAGTACATTTACGCTCAACGAATCATGGTCAAAGACTTGCATATCAGTGCAAATCAATTACCGAGCAAAACACGGAAAACTTTACATTTGAAGTTCATCCTTGGCCCGGCGCACTTAGCATTTGAGTAGCATGTACACTTGCATGAGGTTGTCCCATGGGCCAGAGGAAAAGATATTGATTCTCTCTATATGTAAAGAGCTGCCAGCTTCGTCCCCGCGGTATAATTTTGATTTCCAGTGAGCCTTCAGACTCTGCGCTGAACTCCCAACGCCAAGTATGCCATTTCCTCCCATAATGTTACACTCATTCCTCTTTGTCCATATCTTGATCCGCATCGCCTCCAAATAAATCTTCCATGTTACCTTCTCCCTCCTCTCCACCTTCCATACCCTCTTCCACAGACGTTTGTATCCCTTCCATCAGATCCCCAGCATCGTCATCATCATCAGCCTCCACCCACTCGCCCTTAAGTCCCCACGGCACACCCGACATAACAAACCTCTCACTCGGCAGCCTCACCCCCCACTCATTCTGCAGCACTCTGGGCAGAGCAATCTTATTCCTATTCTTCGCCGTCTCAAGCAAGAACTCCTTACTCAAACCCCCACCCCCATTCCCACCACTAAACTGATACTGCAACCGATTCCCTACCGCAAGCTGCACCGCATTCGCGCTAACCTGTCCATCGGCGTCCTTAAAGCCTCCACCAGGAGGAGCATCCCGTGCTCGTGTCTGCTGGGATACGTATGCGTCTGAGGAGAAGTGCAGTGCGTCTGAGAGGATGCCCGAGGTGTGGCGGTAGGCGAAGTCGAGGAGTTGGAGGGGCACGCGTTCTTGGTAGGCTGTTACGCCCATGGAGGACAGGAGCATGTGGATGAGGCGGGCATCGCGGGGGCGTTTGCCTAGACCGTTGTCTTGGAAGGAGGTGAGGGGCACTGTTGGGTGGTTGGGAGGGGAGATGACGGCGGGTTGTGAGGAGGCGGTTTGGGTTGATGGTTGGGTTGCTGAGGGTTGAGATGGGGATGCGCGGCCGTTACCGTTAGTTTGGGGAGCCGAGTCGCCGTTGACTTCTGCCATGATGGCTAGTTGTAGAGAAGAATAGTTCAGAGATGCGTTGGTAAGAGTGTCTCTGCAAGTGGCCGCTTCTTGGAGCAGCTCTCTGCAGATCAAGTGGCTTCGTCAAGAGACGATTGAACGTCGACTGGCTAAGCAAAATCTTCGGTGAATCTATCTAGTCGTCATTCGATAGGAATTACACTCAAATACCTGATCTCCGGGAAAGAAATCAGGGCGTCGTAGTAAGGAAAGGCTCCGGCGCAAAGTATGAAATTTCCCCCTTCCTGCGCGCCAAAACGACGATGAGGTTGTCGCGATGTCTCGCACGGACCAACTCTTAAAATGTTACATTGATGAGCTAAACCCAATACAAATCTTACCTCCGTACTCGCTGTGCCCCGCGGAACCCCACCACCAGAAAAATCTTGAGTCACTCACGCCATTATCATCAACATCAACAACATATTTACAAAATGGACACAACATTGCCTCTACCATTTCTCCCGAGTGTCGACTTGGGTAAAGGTCCGACGGAATCCGAAGAAGGATTGACTCGAAAGCAACTCTCCTACCTCGGATGCGTCTACTTTTCTGCAGGCAACGAGAGTGTCGATACGCTCCTCCAATTCTTGCAGAGACACATTGCCACCGAGGCATATGTCAATGTATCATCAATTGATTCCACCGATGATCTCGTTTCGATTTTAGACGCCGGAGCTCGCAAGGTATTTGTCAATTCCTCTCAACTCGAATTGTTGGAGAAATATGGAGATCGGGTGATTCCCGTCATACCCGCCGGGCAGAATGTCTCTTCTGCCGCCGAGCTTCCCAATGGAGTCCTTATCGAGACCGGCGATGATATACTAGCAAGCAGTTCAATCTTGTCTGGTTTAACAGCAAGAAAGGTGTCGCCTCTTTTCATCTCAACAGCAGCGAAAATGCACATTGAGCCTTTTATCCACTTCGCAACTGGAGCCTCCGCTATACCCATCATACCCGCCACACAGCTCACGATAGGAGCAGGGTCAAAAGAGTTGACTTCTGTGCCTGGGCTTATTGGGTCATTATGGAGTTCAGACAGACCGGATAAATTGATCCCAACGATGGTCACAGACGAGAGAGGCATCGCTCTTGGACTAGTTTACAGCAGTCAGGAGAGCTTAGCAGAGTCATTGAAAACTGGTACTGGAGTTTACCAAAGTCGAAAGCGGGGCTTATGGTACAAGGGCGCTACGTCGGGAGATACACAAGAGCTTGTCAGAATATCTTTGGACTGCGATCAAGATTGCCTAAAGTTTATCGTTCGGCAAAATGGTCGAGGTAAGAAGCACATCTTCTGTTCTCGAATCATATTGACATCCAATAGGCTTTTGTCACCTTCCTCAATCCACTTGCTTCGGAGATCTGCACGGAATATCAAAGCTTGAAAAGACATTGGTTTCGAGGAAGACGTCGGCACCAGAAGGCTCATATACGGCACGCTTGTTCTCAGATGAGAAACTCCTAAGAGCCAAGATCATGGAAGAAGCTGAGGAATTGTGTGACGCCAAAACTAAGGATGAAGTTGCCTTCGAAGCAGCTGATTTAATATACTTTGCTTTGACAAAGGCTGTCAGTGCCGGAGTTAGTCTTGCAGACATCGAACGAAACCTCGATGCGAAGAGCGTCAAAGTCAAGAGGAGACAAGGCGATGCCAAAGGGCAGTGGGCTGCGAAAGAGGGCATCGTCAATGGATCCTCGAAGCCCGAGGTGAAAGAAGCAGTAAAGGAGGCAGCATCCGTCCCAAAGCCCGCAGATGATAAAGCAGGATTGAAGGATGGACGCATCACCATGAAGCGTTATAATGCTGCTACAACCTCAGCCGAAGACCTCCAAGCTGTACTGCAGAGACCATCGCAAAAATCCACAGAAATGATCATGGGCATAGTCAATCCGATCATCAAGGAAGTCCGCACAGGAGGTGACAAGGCTCTCCTTGGATACACTCACAAGTTCGAGAAGGCAACCTCACTCACATCTCCAGTCTTGAAGGCGCCGTTTCCGAAATCTTTGATGGACCTCCCTCCAGAAACTATCGAAGCCATTGATGTTTCGTTCGAAAACATCCGCAAGTTCCATTCTGCACAAAAAGAAGAGAAACCCCTCGAGGTGGAAACCATGCCAGGGGTTGTATGCAGTCGATTTGCTCGACCAATCGAGCGAGTTGGACTCTACGTTCCTGGAGGAACAGCAGTGCTCCCTAGTACCGCTCTTATGCTTGGTGTACCTGCAATGGTAGCTGGCTGCAAGACCATTGTTCTTGCTTCTCCGCCTCGTGTGGATGGTAGTATTACCCCTGAGATCGTTTACGTCGCACACAAAGTCGGTGCAGAGTCAATCGTGCTCGCAGGAGGTGCTCAAGCGGTAGCTGCTATGGCGTATGGTACTGAGAGTGTAAGTAAGGTAGACAAGATCCTCGGCCCGGGGAATCAATTTGTTACTGCTGCAAAGATGTATGTCAGCAATGACACGAATGCTGGAGTGAGCATTGATATGCCTGCTGGGCCTTCAGAAGTGTTGGTTATCGCGGACAAGGAAGCCAATCCAGCGTTCGTTGCTTCGGATCTGTTGTCGCAGGCTGAGCACGGTGTTGATAGCCAAGTCATTTTAATTGCTATTGATCTTTCTGAGAAGGAACTATTGGCGATTGAAGACGAGCTACACAAGCAAGCGATGGCACTGCCTAGAGTCGATATTGTGCGAGGTGCAATTGAGCACTCAGTCACCCTGGTGGTGAAGGATGTCAAAGAAGCAATGAAGCTCAGCAATGACTATGCGCCAGAGCATCTGATTCTACAGCTCAAGGATGCGGCAAGTGTCGTAAATCTCGTCGAGAATGCGGGCAGTGTGTTCATCGGCGAGTGGACACCTGAGAGTGTTGGCGATTACTCGGCTGGAGTTAACCACTCCTTGCGTAAGTCGCTCCTTCAACCCCACAAGCTAATTCTAACAATCGTGCAGCAACATATGGATATGCCAAACAATACTCGGGTGTCAATCTCGGCTCATACGTTAAGCATATTACCTCGTCCCAACTTACGGCTCAAGGGCTGCGAAATGTTGGCGGTGCAGTGATGCAGCTGGCCAAGGTCGAAGAGTTGGAGGCACACAGACGAGCAGTGTCTCTTCGGATCAAGTATATGGATGATAATAGAATATGAGGGTTATGACAACGATTCAAATAAAATGTTTCAACTTCATTCGACTAATTACCGGCATCTCGTCACAACCCAGGCAACGTGCAATGCAGCGAGCTGGAAGCCTACTGTGCCATTGGCACCAGAAAATTGGAGGTATTTCAATGCAAGAGGGCAAGAACGATCGGTAATGTTGTTCCTGATTGCTCTTACTCGATGCGCCTCTTTGCGGCCACATGCTCTCGTTTCCTTCCGCGCCTTCTGGCCCGATCGCGGGTTTCTCCTTAGTCCAGCTCTTTCTATACCATCAGTCGTGCCTTCCCCGTGTGCCATTCTTACATTTCTGCGTAGATCTCTTCACGTCTGCCCTTTCATTTGCTACAGCATCTTCAACAATCAACATTACCACCGCATTACCATCACTATCCATTATCATGGCTCCCCCCACTATCACAACTTCAAATTCAGTACCAGCACGTACTCAAACCCTTGAGAGTCTGGTGAGAGATTTGAAGGAAGACATAAGAAAGACCGAAAGACAATCGACCGAGACTTTGAACGATCTACATGGCAGTGTAGTCGGCGCCACGAAGAGGTTAGAGTCGGTGAAGGCAGAGCTGACTACCCTGACTGAAACGGTTCAAACTTCCCATCGCCGCTTTCGAGAACGCGTCAACGCAATCGTGGAAGTTGCCGAGCGTGACAAGAGTCTTCTTCAACAGCCCGGCGGAAGTTCTAGACCCGTTTCCCAGAAGTCAAAGTCACCGACTCGGCCACTGTTTTCATATCCCAGCAATTCGAACTCTATCGCCCAGAGGCCAAAGCCCCATATGCAGCAATCTTTATCTCTTCCCGGTACGAAACCTATCCTCCAGAAGCCGAAGCCGCGAACTCAACACTCTTCACCCGAGCGGTCGAAGAGCACAAATTCGAAAAGACAGACACCAAGAGGTGGCGGTCAGAGCTCTTCGTCTAAAACTGCCAGCAAAATAAGGACAGCAGCAAGTACGCCAGCAGCAGTTGATGATCATGATATTCCCTCTAGAAAAGCAACAATTATAGATGAATCAGAGGAGGAAGAATTATTCCACAGACCCGATAAGAGACCGAAAGACTCATCAAAGAAGACGTCGAGAAAACGAAAGAGCGTTTACTCCGACGAAACAGAGATCCCCGGAGTAAGATCCCCCCCACCCCTTTTTACTGAACTTGTATCTAATATGTATCAGGTCATGGAAAGGTACGAAGATACTTTCACAGCCGGGTTGGGAAAATTGCCTAAGAAGAAGGACAAATTAAGAGCGAAAGAAGATGCTGAATACCCCAAGGGAGAGGGAGACTTGGATGACCCTAATGATGAGGACTTCCTAGGCTCCGGCAGGGACGAGGACTCCGACGACTCCATAGATGAGGAAATCCCTGACTCCGGCTTGGATTCCGATTCCTGAGAAAATGATCACGGTGTTTTCGAGAATTGACAGGATTGAGGAAGAACAAGGGATTGTCACAACTGTGTGTTAGTCAGACTCATTGTAGGCATTGTTGTTAAACGGACTTTATACACTCAATGTTCTGTCTACTTCCTTGCCCAGTATCATTGCAATTATTCCCTGAGCCTTTTGTTTATCACAAGATGTTTCAACATTTTAACTAGAATTCTACAAAACTCATGTCGTTCGTCTCTTGTTACTGAGCAGTATTCAATTTAGATTATAGGAGATGGTCGAAGATACACATTACTATCTAGCAGGGAAGGAACTATGATACAATTGGCGTTCAGAAGCCACGGCGAATTGAGTACAAATCGGTCGCAATTTTCTTTTCAGAATGCCCGTGTTCACTGGAATTGTGCTTGGATTTTAATATTTCTTGTGGAGAATTCTCAATCAAAGCCTGACAGTCAATGGAAAGTGTCTGCCTAGACTCGGGTCACTGAAGGCTTGGTGGCCTGTAGCTCGCGAAAGGTGGTAATTTTTCGCAAAGAGGGATCAAGCAAGGAA
>Ga0247778_1000612_pt1 | contig 36705 bp, 45 predicted proteins | sample UWRJL049202B5_FD_179939 | JGI IMG/M metagenome (GOLD analysis project Ga0247778, IMG submission 179939) | Plant litter microbial communities from Arlington Agricultural Research Station in Wisconsin, United States - UWRJ-L049-202B-5 | ecosystem: Environmental > Terrestrial > Plant litter >...
TATTTCCGTGCTCGAATATTGGTTCTCAAAAAGACTGAGCTCTTTCTAATAGTAAAGTCGTATAATAAAACCCGAGCTACTAACAGTAGCTTGTTTGATCAAACACCCTACAAATCATTCGAAACCCGAGCTCGCTTCGCCCGCTCCTCCATTTCCTCGACGGGCACGAAAGAAGACCGCTTCTTCGAAATATCGACAACGGGAAAGTCCGAGTCCTTCTCCGCTTCATGAACTTCAGCATTCGAATTCTTCTCGCGATCAAGTTCAGCTACACTCCACAATTTTCTGAAGTCGCCCTTGATACCGCTAGGCTCCTTGTACATTTTGAAAATGGGAAGGCCTTCTTTGGCGTAAGTAGCTGCTGTGATGGGAGGCCGTGGAGCGTTGAATCCCGTGATATACTTGAATGATGAGACATTGACGAGCAAGATGTTGGTTATAACAGCGTTTTCTGTATCCCACTCCTTCGCGGAAAGGTTATCTTTGACGAGAGTCTGCTTGATGAGGCCACCCGGTGCTACAACCATTCACGGACTGCTTTGGGTGTGTCGTTGGGTTTCCAAGGCGGAGTCTTCTCTCTCCTGGCACTGCTAGGCCCCCACCGCCGACTCCCATTCTATGGACTTCGATGACATTTCCCTTCAATCTCATTAAAGACAGCTCAATAGACCTAGACAGGGGGACTTACATCTCCAAAATCTCGTTCTTTAAATATTTCTCCTATGGTATGTGTCAGCGTCGATAGCTAGCTAAGAAAGGAGTACAAGGTGCTTACCTCCCCGAATAGCGTCGCCTTCGTATAGAAATTGAAAATTATACGGCGCAATTTCTTTAGCTGCGCAGTATGCGTGAATGACTTTTTCCCATTTGGTGTTTGCTTTTACCGAGAAGAAAATCGATGCACCGTCGACCCCTCTGAATTGTAAAGTAATTCTCTGTGTCCGGCAAGGCACCACCTCAAGCTGAATACCACACACGGAATCAATTCCCGTGACTCGCGCCTCAAACAGAGTACCCGGTGCCAGTAGGTGTCGCAACAAATTGCATAACAGTCCCGTCTCTTTGAGCAAAACCGTCAATCCAGTACTGCTTGTGTGCAACAAGATAGTCTTGTATGCACTCACCACGGTCGACAGCCGTCGAGCGCCGCAGCAATGTCCCGAAGTCGGCGTCCCTAGGCTCTCCGGCCAAAGCGTTGATACCTCCCACATAGACCTTGACTGCAAATGGTTCCTCGCAAGTAAAGTCTATCCACATTGCTTCTCGCCCTAAACCGAATTTCAGTGAATTTCAGATCTGAGAACGGCTGGCGGAATTGCAACTTTCGGCGCAGGTATTCAATGCATGAAATGACTTAGGGCGAATAGGCAAGAACACCCCTCCTTTGTCAGCTATCTCAGCAGGCAATCGCTTCCTATAGCGATTGACAGAAAATAGAGGGAAGGCGCCACCATCAGGCGGAAGGTCGTATCTTCGATCATTGTTGGGAACCCGCACGGTACGTCGGAAAGAGACATCAAGCGTTGATTTGTTTGCGTTCGTACTTGAAGCGTAAGCTCTCATGTCCCTGTGGATCTTTGGTATTGTCCTTGCCGTGGATCGGATTGTGGAAGCTGATTTTCATGCCAGGCGTCGCCATGCTGGGCAGCAACAAACGCAGTGCTGTGAAGGAATGAGAAGATGGCTTGCCAGTAAGCTGTTGTAAGTCTTCAATGTCTCGGAGCAAAATAGGGATTTGAAAGGATTACGACGCTAGGTGCCACGAGGAAGAGGAAGATGATTAGCTTTGACGGGAAAGAATTCGTATCACCTGGGTAGCTAGGCTTGAGTGATTGAATTACGATCCGTACACCCGCGCTAGGAAGTGAAATTTTGGTGAATGTCATGCTAAACTGGTCTTTCTACTCTCTGAATCTTAACGCTGTTTTGTACTAGGACAATTTTGTAACCTTTCTTTAGTCTAAGCTTAGGAAACCCTCTCCTTATGCAAATCTCAGCGTAAGTGGTCAGTGCCTACCCTATTCTAGTAATAAATGAGTCTTGTACAGGGTCTAAGAGCTTGGATGAAGCACAAACTTCAGTAATTTTTAGGAAACTTTAAAGAAGAGTTGCAAAACGCATCTTTCCTGAATTCCAGATTGCCTATTTGGATAAGCTAAATGATACTTCAAACCCGTAAAGAATAGTTGCAAAATCGTCCCACTTGGTTGCTAATTAGAATAGATTTAGCACTAATTCCGAAGATCTCTCGCCCTAAGCCTTTCTTGGAAAACTATATTCTAAACAAAGATTTTAGCAGAAAATTTTGGAGACCTAAACTGGCGCCATATTAATATCAAACTAACAACAGGGCATTGTTTTGTTGCATATGGCACCCCTAAAATATCTCCTACAGCACCCCCCCACCCTAAGTTCCCTTTCAATTCTCCTCTAAGGAGGATGGCTTCTATTGCCCCACTGAATATAGCTTTTTGAATCAATATAGAATAATTTACTGGCGAATCATGAAAACAACTCGGAATGAGAAAGCCGCTTTACTTAACAGAGATCTTCAGAAATGGTGCTAATCGATTGAAAAAAAGCCCAGAAACTTCGAGAAAAGAAGTGTACCTTGCAGGGGGGAAAGCAAACCCAAGTCAGAGAAGTAATGGACAGAGGAAATAATTATTGAATTGGAGCCTCTATGTATGCCCTTCGCCAGTACTGTAAACCCTAGCTATGATAAGAACTCAACCCTAACAGCTTTGCACAAGAAACGTCCAACATAAAACCCTCGCCGAAATATACCTGCTCAAATGCCGCCCTTCAAAGCTATTAACCGCACAAGTATGCGAATATTACCCCATCATGACTCATGATATGTATTCAGCAAATGCAAACAAGAAAAAAATGTGACCCGAAGAACTCCTTCCAGACCCATATCGACCGTGACAGAGACGCCTTTGCGCTCTCCCATTTTCTTCCTCCATTAAAACTCTCCCCCGCCTTCAATCATTATTTTCAGGATCAGCGTAGAATTCCACAAGTCCCAGCCAGTGACCGAGCGCCTTCTGCTTCTGCGTGATCTTAGAAGTGCTCCGGTCCACCGCTTTCAGCTCGGCTTCCTTTGCCCCATTCAACCGCTCCTGTTCGTATTGTAAACGTTCATGCTCCAGTTTATATCTCGCCTCGATTTCGGCGAGCACGCGTGATATCTCTCGGAGCTTCGTGTCTTGTAATTGGTCCTTTTGCTGGTTGACCTCCTCGATACTTTGATGCATCTTGTCGATCCTCTCGAGTGTTTCCGACTTGCCTCTGTTCAAAGCCTCGATTTCCATTTGGAATCTTTGCACCTCTCTCGCTGCACTTGCCTTCCGGCTTTCATCGCTATCGGCTTCAGGAGTTGGAAGTGGCACAGGAATGGCGGCGGCTGCCTGTGGGTTCGCTGCGATGGGTGTTTGAGCTTGGCCGGTCTTCTTGTTGCTCGGAAGTGAGTTGATGGCCTGCCAAGTAGGGCTTTCAATCGGAGTCGCTGGACTGGTGACTTCCGTACCCCTGGGTGTGGCTCGGCTGGCTTCGGATCGTTCTGATTGTGAGAGGGATCTAGACGCTGAGGAATGCTGCGCTGGGCTCGCCGCCACCGTTGGCTCGGGATTCGCCGGTGATGCGACAGGTTCCTCTTCCAGTCGACGCCTCTTTGACTGTTGCTGGTCACTTGGAGGGCCTGGTGGGCCATTGAACTCAATGGGATTGAAAGTGTCACGTCTTCGTTTCTTTCCCATCTCTAGTGGAGACTGACTCTCTAGGTGAGAGTGGTTAGAGTTTTCGGGAGCTGAATTGAGACTTTCACGATTTTTTTTGGATCGATAATTAGTGAACCAGTTCTGATGCGTGTGTCAGTCGAATGAAATGTCTGGCAGCTGGTGGATGCAAACCTTGATAGTACTTTCCTCAACACCAAGCTGGAGCGCCAATTCTAGTCTTCTATCATTATCCACATAGGGCCCATTCTTTTCTACTTCTCCGATCAAAATGGCCCTTTTCTCTTCGCTGAGCCGACTGTACTTGGGTTTTGACTTCTGCGCTGGTGACTCTGGGCTGGCGGGGCCTCGTGTATTTGTGCTCTTCTGCTTCCCTGCATGCCTTGTCAATTTTCAAAGTAAATACGCGGAAAAACCGAAAAGTGCTTACGCGCGGACCGAACTGGTTCATACTCTGACATTTCAGATTCTGCTGCTTCTGTATATACGTTCGAGAAATTTGCCGAGCCCATTCCGTTGTCAGCCGGCAGATTGACGCTTTCTGGGTCTTGCTCGACTTTCGTGACCCGGGAGCGAACAGGTGAACGGGGTCCAGCCGAAGTGGTCGGTGTTCTTGCCTTAGAAGATTGATCTGGTGATTCATCGAGGCCTTTTCGGAACCTTCCATCTGTTCGCCAGTATGTTATGCAATCTTGCCAACTTCTTTTGAAACCACCTCGCTGGTGCACCTGAGCAATCAGAGTCCACACGCCTTCACCCCAGTAGTCATGTTGTTGGGCAGGGTCGTAATGACTGTGAAAAACCTGCAACAAGTTTTCGTGTTCTGCATTTGTCCACGGTCGAGCGCTAGCTATTTCAGTTGTAGGCGGAGCTCGCGGGGGTTCCTTCGAGGGATGTTCTTTCTCGTTGCGATTCCCACTACTTGCTTCCACTGGTCGGCTGTCGGGGATTTTCTTGGGTGTAGGATGCCAACGACCATTTTCCACCATATTCCAATGCGCATCACACTCATCGGCAGGTCTGTCAAACCCGCTTTCTCCAAGTGCGATCGAAATCTCCTCCCATAGATCCCCCCAAGACATACGAGTTGAAGGATCAGCTTCTTCCCGAGCAAGTTGATGATTCGTCATGCGTAGGAGGATCTCATGCTCGGCATCAGTCCATGGTGCGCCCGCTGCGGCTTCGGTGGCCCTCTGCGAGTCCGGGTTACGTTTCCAATGCAATCCGCAGGCGGCTGGCGTTCTGTTATACCCTTGTTCCTTCAATTGCGCCGAGACCCGCTCCCAATGCTTGCTCCATGATAGCGTCTTGGACGGTTGCTTAGTCTCTAAAGCGACCTGAGCTTCTGTCAGCTGGACCAGTATGCGATGTTCCTCCTCAGTCCATCGAGCGAGCGTTGCTGGCGCACTTTCGGAAGAAGCTGGCTTCATTTCGGCCTTGACGCGTAGACGCCGCGCTCGAAGGGGGGCATATAGAAGGTTGGAATGGGTGTGGTTTGGAGCGCAAAGTACAAAGTATACACCGGGTAATTAAGTTTGATGTTAATCACACGCGGTTGGAAATCGCGTTGGCTTACTCAGATTTCCCCGCACTAAAAATTCTATGGCAGGGGTCTTAGTCAGGTGACCAGTCCCCCCTTTTGCAGCGATTGATGGACTTCGAAGTTTGACGAGGAAGAGAGAGACATGTAGCTTCGGATTTCTCTTTCCCTTCTCACCATGCTTAGGCAATTTCTCAATTTGCCAGGAGAGATATCTTACTTTCATGATATCAGCAATACACAGCTTAAGAAGTTAAGATAATGGGATAATAATTTACCTCAACAAGAGAGAGAGAGAGAGAAAAAGTCGGATCCTGTTGACATAGCACCCACAATTGTTTAGTTGTCACATTCAGTTTTTGGCCCCTCGTTTTGCAAGGCTGCTCAGAGAGGCGCAGTCTAATCGCCGAAGTAGGATCTGACAATCGCCGAAATTAGTTCGTTTAGAGAAATCCTTCGACACGGAGTTATCATAACGCCTGGTTACACAGTTCCTTCAACACGGAAATATACTAAAACCCTTAACAAGCCCTTCACTTTTGTTAAAGCCGTTACCATATGAGATCTGAAATGGGGCGCAGTCGGATTCGAAGTCATGTATATATCTGAGCCAAAATGCGTCCGAAATTCTGTAGGCGAACTTTCACTCCTAGAAACCAAATTCAAATTTAACGAAAACTGCAAGAATGCGTTCTTTCCAGGCTTTAACTCTTGCGATCATCGCTATTTTCTCAAACAATGTCGAAGCTAAACCATTGTCAATCCTCAATGGAGCATGCAAAGCGCCGACCCGCCTCATCTACGAATTTCCCCTCGGAACATGGATCGAGAACATGGCAGTCAGGGAAAACGGACAGCTCCTAGTCACTCTACTCAATGTACCAGAACTCCACGCCATTGCTCCATTCCGCGCCAACAATTCGGTTCTGGTCCACTCTTTTCCGGGGGTCCTCGGCCTATCAGGGATAGCGGAAGTTACACACGACGTCCTCACAGTCTCCGGCTCCAATTTCACTTTGACCGGCGGGCCAACGCCGAACTCTTCAATTGCCTGGAACGTAGACCTGCGGGACACTTCATTCTCTACCTCAAATCCAACCGTTTCCAACCGAGCTCCAGCCGTTTCCAAGATAGCCTCCCTCCCTTCAGCCATCTTTCCCAACGGCCAAAGTCCTCTGTCCTCATCCTGCAACACCGTTCTGATCGGAGATGTTAAAGGCGGCAATATCTACCGTCTAAACTCCGCTACTGGCGCCTTTGCAGAAGTCATCGCCAACAACTACACAGCAGCGGTAGCGCAACCTATATTCGGCACCGCTGGCGTAAACGGGATCCACGTGCGAGACGGCACATTATATTTCACCAACTCTGGTGAAGGAATATTCGCCAAAATGCCCATTCACGAAGACGGCACTCCGGCTGGCCCGACCAGCATCATTGCTCGAGCCCCTGCGGATGGTTATTTCGATGATTTCACGGTCCGGGGCGAGTTCGCGTATCTGGTTACTGGATCGGGGAATTCGGTTGAGAAAGTCAGGCTGGATGGGAGAGGCAAGCAGACTATTGTCGCGGGGAGTTTGAACTCGACGACTCTTGCGGGACCGACGGCTGTGGCTTTTGGACGCACGGCAAGGGATATGGATGTGCTGTATGTGGTGACGAGTGGTGGGCTGGCAGTACCGGTTGATGAAGGTGGCCAGGAGAAACGGGTTGGGGCGCAAGTTGTTGCTGTTGACTTGAGTAAATGTTAATGGTTAAGAGAAAAGAGATTAGCAGGGTGGGCGTGAGGGCGACGACTAACCCAACCCGGCACGAAAAACATTTCTCAACTTGTATTATTAATTTATCTAGAATAATCAAACTATCTTCTAAACTTCTCCCACACACTAAATATACCTCAAACACCCAATCTAGCGGCATAAAAATTCAAGATATTATTCAGAGGACCCATATTTTCCTAATAATTCTCCCAATCATACCGCAAACCCCTGAATGTTCTGATCCAGTAGGCTTTCCATAGCAAATATCTCATTTTTATCTCATCCATTATCGCCCACAACCACCCTTGGGGAGTGTACGTTGGGTCGCCCTTAGAATCGGATTCACAATCGGTATCAGAATCTGCTTCATAACCGGAATCAGAGACTGGTTCGTCCTCGGATTCCGATTGGGAAAATATAGAATCAGAGTCTGCTGCATAACCGGAATCAGAGACTACCTCGTCCTCTGTTTCTATAACTTCCCAGCGAGTTTGGCACCGGCGCTGAGTACTCCATTGCTCTGTGAAAAAGGGGCGTCGGTCGATTGGACCCGTGTATAGGCGGCTTGGGAGTCTGGCTGATAGGGCGGCGTATTGCATTTTGCGGGCTGTGGTTTTGGGATATGGATATTTATTTTCAACGGATATGAAGAAAATTGAAAGGGATTTTGGTGTGCATAAAAAAAGATATACACATGATCTTAAAATCACTAGATATTAGCTGTTAAATGGTCAGTCCAAAATATAACTTTTGTCGTCATAAAGGGCTTCGCTTAGGTAGCGAAGCCTCCTATTTCGATTTCACTCGAGATTTTCAGTTGATAAAATTCATTGTTGTAGTCATCCTAGAATCATGAAAGTACGGTCTGAATATTTTTGAGAGTTCGATGAAAGAGCGATGAAATGGAGAAAATGCTTTCTGGACGTCATGAATGCGAAAAGGGGTCGCGAGATTTGGGTCGCACATGGCCGATGGCCTGCACCTAGCCCTACTCTCTCTAACTCCCTTTCCATTTTAATTCCGATTATCATAAGGACAGAGAATGTCTTCTTTTTGACAGTTCAGACTCGCATATTTATGTCGCGGAAAAGGATTCTGGAAAGTCGTCCGCAGAGTAGGTTGTGCGAATCGCACAAGTCGGCTGTCGACAAGTGAAAACGCTACTTTAGCGCGCGCGAGAAACTCCTCCTTAGCAGTCATTTCGCCTCATCCGCAGCCTATATCTATTCCTCCAAGGCTTACCCGTGCCGCATTGGGATCCAAACCCTTGGGTAAGCCGGAATTGTGGAAATTATGAGGAAGGAGACCGGCGGTTCATTGCATGTCCACTCGAAAATGATCATATGCGTTTTTGTGCGATTCGTGTCAAAGGTGAAAATGAATCATCATCCGACGAGAGGTTTCTGTTCCTCCATTACCTCAACATATTTTGTTTCTCTCAGTCTGATCGCTCAGCGTCCAAATGCATCGAATATCGAAACTTCGCAAGCGCTTTTCGGGGTGGAGAAGTGGTGTGATGCTATGTGCAATCACCACTGGCGTTGTCTTTATTCTCAATGCCATTTTCACGATTTGCGCTTTAGTCAAGCACGAGACTGACCGCGGGGTATCGGATATCTATGTTGGTAGCTGCTCGAAAGTTCCTCGCATGGATGCGTGGTTGCATTTTGCCATCAATGCCGCAAGTACAGTGCTGCTCAGTGCAAGTAATTGTACGCCTCGCCTACCCCAACTACCTCAATGTTGCTCATGTTCGTTAACCTCGTGTTTCAAGATACCATGCAAATCATCAGCAGTCCGACTCGAGAGGAAGTTGACAAGGCTCACAAGAGGCATGACTGGCTTGACATTGGAATTCCTAGCGTCCGAAATGTGCGCAGAATTTCGTGGATACGGATAGCAATGTGGTGGGCTCTTGGCCTGAGTTCTGTTCCTTTACATCTGATGTGGGTTCATTTTCCCTCTGGGCCAAGCCCTGTAACTTAGAACTTAGCATTAAAAATATTGATCTGTTGTTAGGTACAATTCAGTGGTTTATTCTTCCATCGCGGCAAACCCCTATCAATGGACGATTGTGCAAGAAAACTTCCTCGATGAACACTTTATGTTTCCGATTGCAGATAAGAAGAGGAACGACATCAATCCCAGTCAAATCTCGGACATGCAAACACAAGCTTCACGTGGGGCATTGGCCAAATATAGCGTGAATGAATGCAGAAAAGCATATGCTGTAAGATATGCGACCAAAGTGGGCGAGCTCCTACTTGTGACTTCTGATACCAGTATCTCTAATGAAAGTTACGTTGATGGTTCGGGATCTTGGGCTTGGGATGATAGCGAACAAATCCCGTATTATTGGACATGCGGGGATGGCTATTCGCCTCAACCATACAAGCTGAAGGATGGGAAAGTTTGCACGGCAGCAATCGCTAGTTCAGCCACCGACCGATGGACAGTAAATGGCCACAGTATCGAATACTGCATGGTTGAAGAAACACCTGAGTCATGCAAGTTAGGCTTCAACTCGAGAATGATGATTTTCGTTCTAGTGGCAAATTTCGTCAAATGCATTATTATGGTTTTGACGCTGTGGAGGCTCAAGGCGCCAACACTGGTGACTGTCGGCGATGGGGTGTCCTCATTTCTTCAGCGTCCAGATAAAACCACAATTGGAGTATGCTTAAATACTAACCGAGATTTTATAAGATGGGCCGATGGGCGACCAAATCCCAGCAGAGTTTGGAACTCCAAAAGTCATTCTTGGTTTGAATCGGCAAGCATAAAACGCTGGGTAATATGCCATCTTCTGTGAGTAATCACTTGCTAGATTTCTAATCACTCTAACATTGTAAGGTCTATATCTGCCATCGGGGTCGGAATTTATCTATTGAGAATCGGCATGCGTACAATTGGAACATATGATGTCAAAAGATTATATGACTTAGGATTCGGAACTGTCAACGGCAACAGTATCATACACCATGATTTCTTTTGGGGCAGTCGCACAGTAATGGGATTCGATCAGTTGGTGCTAATTGCCAACTCACCCCAGGTACTTCTATCTGTCCTGTATTTGAACTACAACGGCCTTTTTTCTTGCGTTGTGGCAAACGACGAATGGAGTCGTTTCGCACATTCGAGAAAACCTTTGAGGGTCACATCTCCGGCTGGCCAGCAGCGTTCAACTTATTTTCTCTCCCTACCGTATAGATATGCAATTGTAAGTTATTGACTGATATCCTTTCCACATTAAATTTCCTTGCTGTTGCTAATTTAGATTCAGCCACTTATGATCATGTCAGTTGCTCTCCACTGGCTAGCCTCCCAGTCGTTGTTCATTGCATTGGTATACGCATCGCCTTACACCTACTCGTCTTCAACTCCCCTGAATCAAACTTTTTCTGTTGGATATTCTTGTATAGCTATTTTCTGCGCTCTCATTCTAGGAGGCGTGATAGTCCTCTTTGGCAATTTCAATGGCTTTCGTCGCTATCCCCCTGGAATGCCAATCGTCGGCAGCTGCAGCGCAGCAATCAGTGCAGCGTGCCACCCGCCAGCCGAAGATACTTCAGCCGCTTTCAAGTCTGTGAAATGGGGAGTCGTAGAAGAAGGTATTGGCGACAATGCGGGGCACTGCACTTTCAGCAGCTTTGAGGTTACGAAACCGATCGAGGGAAAGAAGTACGAATGAGACAGTAACTTTTGCTATTGTGATATAGCTATGGAATCAGATCAAACTCAATCTGAGACAACTCAGCAATTTTTCATCAGAAGAGGAGAAACAGGCGAAGGTGCGGGAATAGCCGCTGGGATTTCATGGACGTCAGGAAAGGAGAGAAAGTATAAGAAGACTCGGAAAAAAAGAAGTTGAAGAACGACAAACCCTTCAGCCTCACGAAGAACAAAGATTGCTCCCAAGACTGACATAGATTGGCTTGAAATCGATTCTCACTACGCACATCTAATCAAACTGGCAATGACGCTCAAAGCTCCTTTGATTCCCCAACTCAATCTTCAATGAGAACCTCTGGAGCCGATCCACCAATGAATTTATCCTTATTCCGTTCTAAAGTTGCTATAAATCTGTCTACAGTAGATCCTCTAACTTTCGCATTGGCCCATGCTATTAACGTCACTTTCCGTAATGTTGAAAAGTAAAGTATGAACTCGTTGCTGAGGTTGAAGTCTGAGTCGAAATCTGTTGCATTGGTCCCGCTATCAGTGCCACCAGAATACCAACATTGACTATAAAAAGATAATGGCAGAACGTTCTCGAGCCGCAGATGCTGAATATTTGCAAAATGTTCAGGGCTATATGCTTTCAATGACGATATGTGTTGTGACAAGGAGGGGTTCTGATAGTCTCCGGGCCGGCGAAGTATTTGGGAGTAATTTATAAAAAGGTCGTCCCAGGAGGGGTTGAAGCATAGCGGCTTATAATTCGCTCCAGTCAACGAGAATCCCTGCTGAAGGTAAACGCAATAGTGCTTCAGTGTTTCAATGCGACTTTCTTTGCAGACTGATAGTCCGATCGGAAGGGGCTGGGTTGTCCGACATCGTATCTTTTTCGAACCGCGTTCGATGAACTCCCGGACGTCATGCTGGCCATAGTGAATGTTAACTTTACACGGGGCCGGGAATGCGAATCGCCAGACCGCCAAGCGGAGCTCGATCGGAAGCTTTGGGAAGCATGCGAATGCAAGTAGCGGATCGCCCTGTGAGTAGAGGTGCTGGTCCGGATCAGGGAGTTCGAGGCTCAGTAATTTTAAGTTGAAGATCTCATGCACCATATCCAGAGCTACCAAACTCTTCTGTACGAGGTTAAATTAGCAAGTTCCCAAGTCACCATCAAGGGGTTGCCCACCGAAGTTTTGGTCGCCTCTGTGCTTGATGGAAGTGTGAGAGGCATTATCGAGGAAGGGCTTGACGCTGTCGTTCATTCGGAGGTGCTGAATTGTTGAGTTGTTGATCGATGATATTGACATTTGTGGTGGTTGACTTCTCGTGTTGTGCATATGGTGGCAGAGGTTGACCATTTATACTCATTAAGCGAGACGGCCGGCGACGTCAAAGTATTGAATCTGGAAGGGAGATTTCGGGGGTCTATAGAGCAGGTGCGAGGCTGGAGAAGGACAAAATGACTCAAATTTTTAAGAAAAAATTGAAGAATAAATCGGCCAAAGATTAACATCCTGCACAGCTAGGGAGAGTCCATGTAGTTGATGAGAAAACATGATAAATCACAAATTCATGAATCATTGAACATGCATGTGAGGAGGGATTTCAGTTCTAAGATATTCGGTCGTCCCTGAATCTTCTTGATGTCCCACTAGGAGCTGAGCTCCCCTACTCCCATTCACAGCTCGCGCTCTTTCCTCTATACCCTCGAATGCACACCCATCGACTTTCTCCACAACTAACCCTGCCATGACATGGAATATGCACCTCTTGTCTCAAAAACCATGAATATGAACTCCGATACCTCCAAGGCTCGGAAACGGTGAACGCAAACTCTGCCTGAACACACCGGAATATCTGGCAGGGGCCTTGTTTGGTTGTATCAATGCGTTACCCTTAGTTGCGGTGGATCGTTCCGAGGCATAGTACTATCTGCAGCTCATCAAATTATGCTCGGTGTCAACATGATGAAGATGAATTCGAAGTCTTTGGCAGCGAGAGGGCCGCCTAGGCGTGATCCTCATACATGACTACCTCGGGAGCCTTGCCGGAAACAAATTTCTCCTTATTCGCCTCTAAGAATTTCTTCATTGGTACCAGGATCGATTTGTTGTCGACTGTCGAGGAATGAAAGAGCAGGGTGATATTCTGCAACGATGGGAAATAGAACAGACAATCCTTCCAAAAGCTTTGATGAGCCTCGAGATCATGCCCTTGAGCTGACTCGAATCCGAAGAGCATCTGATAATCCTTCTCTGTGTATGAGAGAAAAAATCTGATGAGTAGTTGGTGGATGCTGGCGAGGTGCTTGGAGGCGCGCTCCTTCAATAACGGGAGATGGTCTTCGAGTTTCCAAATCAACAGGCATTCCTGACATCGACACACGTGCCGGGAAATTTCAGGAGAATTGAGGCATAAAGTATCATGAGTTAGATTGAAGTACAGGGGCTTAAGTAGCAGTCCATGAGTCCGTAGCCTCAACGGTTGATGGGTCAAGACACAATAGCGTGTCAATGCTTCTGTGCGACTTTCCATGTTGACCCACAATGCAACGGGTAGCTTCTTAAATCTTGCAGAGCGCGCTGACTTCCGGCCGGATTTTCTTCGTTTTGGCGGCTTTGGACGCCCATAAGCCATGCTTGGTACAATATCGACCATTCGGGGCTTTGGGAACGTGAGAGAGATTTGCCAGATTCTCAAGCGAAGCTCAATCGGAAGCTTTTGGAAGAGCGTAAAGAACAAGCCCCGAGGTTGTGGATAAAGGCATCGTTCGGGATCGGGAAGCTCGAAGCTCAAGAGTTCGAGGATTAGAGCTTCATTGAATAGGCTGTCCTTAGGGAGCTTGAGACACATTCTTGTTTGAGTTGCGCGAATCTGTGCCCCTCGAGAGGAGTGGTGATGTTCTAAAGGCCGAAGACGCTTTGTTGTTGAAGATGTTTGGAGGTATCATGAATCAATTTTCCCATTCTTGTGTCCTGTATGGGGTTAGTAAGCTTGCTGCTCTTGCTCAGGCGCTAATCACCCTCGGCTCGCCCTCGGCTCAGTCGACTCGCCTGACGAGCCCTCCACCGTAGGTCTGTGCGCTTCAGGCCTCTTTTAAGGCTTCACCTCACTAAAATTTTGGAGCCTCTATTCATGGAAGATAGCAATTCAATATATGGTTACAAATCCCAACGCAATTATTGTGCCAAATAGCATACAATATATAGAAATATATTTATATATCATTTTCTATTTCTCCAGATATAAATCTTATTAAAAAATATTAATACTAAATCAAACAAAAAGTTATATAAATTATTCCATTAATTTATTATTAAAACTGAAATAAAAATTGTTATAATAGAACTCTAGGAAGCAATATTACAAAAATAAATAAATAAATTGATTCTCAAGCAAAAATATTAAGTTTCTATATTTTTAGATAAATATGGATGGTTTATACCTAATTAAATAATTCATAATATTGATGTTTATGATGCATATACCCTGAAGTGCACAGACCTACGGTGGAGGGCTCGTGAGGAACCTGAGCACCCTGAGCACCCCTGAGCACCCTAAGCAGCTCAGGCTTGAGCATCCTGAGCAAGATTTAGCATAAGTCGAACCACCCCCTGTCGCCCCCCCCCCTGCTTTCGGCCACCTTGCTTAATTCTCTACTACCCTCTTTCGACCACAATAGTTTTTTTATTTATCTATAGTTATATGAAATAAAGTAGAAGCAATACTAATAGGCTCATCCGAATCTACTGGTATACTTTGGCGGTCCCCAGTTGCTACTTGTGCCCTATAAATATTTCGATAAAACTAAACAAATTTGGATCCGTCAAGGAAGGGCACTCACTATAGAGGATGTATAAGATGTTTTAGCTCAAAAGGAGGCAGAAAAGCAGGTTTAACGCAAGAAAAGTTTTAAGGGGGGTAGGTAAAATAAGGGGTAGTACTAGGGGTAGCCCTCTGGGCGATAATATAGCACTTGCAGGGAAATTGGTTATAATACACATACCTATCCAAATATTATAGTTATATTAAATTTATTAGATTCCGAGTAATTTTAATCAATTTTATACGTTATAGTTATTTAGTTTTATTTCAAAATAATAAAGTAGGAAAAAGTGCGCCACTCGATGATAAACCACGTTATTCCACAGGCCACATGAAAAGTTCTTCTTCCCCATTCTCAACCTCACTTACCTTCTCGCCTGCATCAACCTCGAGATCGATATCCTCAATTAAATAATACAAATCCTTACTCCGTTTCACGCCCCGACTTGACTCAAGATCCAGAAATGCCCCTTTATTAAAGTCCACGTCTTCAATGATCTTTCCCTTCTTACAAGTGATCTTCCTCAACCGATACGCAAAGACAAAGCTCTTCTCATCCCTCCACTCCGTGCTCTCCTTTCTCTCCCCTTTAACCTCAGCCTGCGGGCCAGACTTCAGCGGAATGCTTCCAGCTGTTCCATCAACTAGAATATTTGCCGTCGTCTCCCTGCTTATTTCCGAGCCCCTATTGACCTTCGCTCCCTTCGCTATCTTAAGCCCCACAATCATATACACATTCTTTCTGAACCTGCTCCCTTCAAAGAATGCCTGAACCTCCTCATCTTCAATACAACTCCTCAAGTACTCCCTCGTCTCCTTCCCGGCCGGATTCATAAAACTCGTCTCAATCTCATCGATCTTAAACTCAACCTCCTGAGTACTATCGAAACTATAGCCGACTCCGCCGCCGCACGCGCCTTCGAAGATCTGAGCCCAGATACCGAACTTTCCCCGAGTAAGCTGAGACCGTGTTGCTGAGAAGCCGGTCTTCGTTGTTGTGAGGATTATGGAAGTGGGTGGTGGGGTGCGGGTGTCGGAGTTAAGAGACTCGTAGGGTTTGGTGGGGAAGGGGAGGATATGGCCAAGGAGGATGGCGGTATTTGGGGGGCAGTCGAAGTCGGGGGCGATGAAGTATTTGTTTCGTTGGGCCATGATTTGGAGGTTGGAGTATCGAGTGTCAATCAATTGTTTAGAGCTGGAGGGTTGAAAATGAAGGTGGGAGGCTGCAGCTATCTAAGCTACGAGACGGTTCATTCAGGTAGTGAAGCTGAGATGTGCTAAAGGCGGTGAGATTATGCAGGTTGGGGTCTCGTGCATGCTGTGTCACATGCAGTTCTTTTAGCTGTGTATTGGTCGCTAGAAGGGGTGCGAAGAGACTGTTTGAGCTAATAAGAGCAAGGACGTTGCAATTGGAGTTGATTTATATACTTGTTCATGCAAAAGATGTCCTGATTTGTGCAAGTATATCCTCGTCATCTTTCCTCCACAAGACCCAAGGCCGTACATAACTGTAACCACCAGTCAGGGTGGTCATGGATAGTAATAGCTTCTTCATACCCCTACACGTTGCCATTTCTCTCACTCTTTCCTCGTTGTCAATTTTCATCCTCACATAGAAAAGTATGTTAGCTGCAGTCCCAGCCGCGATCGGTGTAGCATACGAAGTTCCAGAGCGGCATTGACGAGCTCCTTGCTTCAAGTGCTTGGGCCACGACGACTCAACTGCCTCACCAAGAATACTGAAATTCTCGCTGAAGGGTAGAACATTGGGAGTGAAATCTGACTTTCCACCCCAGGTATTCGTGGAGTTGACACCAATGACACTGTCGTGGGCGCTGGCGGGAAATGCGATCTCTGCGTTTGCACCGTCGTTCGACGTGGCGGCAAACATGACCACATCCTGAGAAAAGGCATATTTGATAGCTTTTTCAATGATATTGATCGGTTTCCGGAAGCCGAAAGACATCGTAATTATATCAACTTTCCATTCCTTGACAGCATGCTCGATTGCCTATTGAGCGGTTGGCATCGTCGAATCAGAAGGGGACAAAACGAACTGATGTAAAAAGCTTCCCAAGTCAAACTCATCGTAAAAGTTCTTAGATGAAAAGTTGTTTGGAAAAAGTATGCGCAAACTCACCTCTGCTATCTTCTCCGCCCCAACCATTGCGCCATGCTGGTTCGCCACGCGGCTAATATATACTTTGGCCTCCGGTGCAATCTTGAGTAGCAACGCCGTGACATGGGTGCCATGGCCGGCGCTGTCATGAACCTGTTGCCGGCATTCTTGGTCTTCGCGGTCATCTGTCCAATTCTTCCATTCGATGATTCGATCTTTGGCACCGAGAATAAAGGAGTCACTCCAGTCAATACCTGTATCTAAGACTGCAACTTTAACTCGAGATGTTTCAAACTTGTTCGAATAGTCGATCCGGTCAATCAGACTATCGCGAGCACCCATATACTCCTTCATCCAATTCGTGGACAATTTCCAACTAAAAAAACCCGTCAAAATCGAGGTCTACTTGAACGTAGGGAAAACGGGTTACTTGCCTCTCATCGCTTACTGAAATGAAAACATCATGGAAGAACACTTGGGAACGAGTCATGACATTCAACGATTCACTTACTGGAAGTTTCTCTATGATCGAGGCCCCAGTACTATGTGACTTTTTCGAAGCTATGTCTGAAATAGTATTAATATGGTTGAAAGTTGCGTTTCGAGTTTGACGCATAGGCTGAGAGGGAAATTTGACACGACCCCAAAACGTAAAACTTAAGGGTTCGTCGAGGTTGAGATCGGAAAATGACATGTACAATTCTCTTTCCAATGGCATAACGATATCTTGATAAATCTTTCGTCTTAGGGTAATGTCATTGTAAAGGTTTTCCCTGTGATTGACAAGATCATCAGGTTCAGTATCCTCGTTCCAGTAGGAAAAGTTTAGGCATGCCTCGACAGCAGATTTGAATCCTGGAATAGTGTCGTCTTGAATCTCGTAATCATCAAACATATTCCATGCCACAGTGTAATCAGTATTGAGGTTTGGTTCCTCAGCGTCCGTGAAGTCCTCTTGCTCGCTGCGTGCTGTTTCGATTGTCTTGCCTAATTCCATCTCTAACATCAGAATGGCGAGGGCAAAAATGCCCGGGTAGCTGTGTATTCGGCCCTCAGCATCTGGGTCAGGCTTCGGAAGGTGCGGCGTCAAACTTGTTGATAACACCAGTCGATCTCCGCTGCTGTGTCGCAAAAACGAGATACTGCTTTTATCCCAATGCTCGCTCAACCAGGCGCTCCCACAGTACTGTATAAGTGCGTGGGACATAATGACTGCAATGATTCGTTTGTGCTTCCTGCCAAGGACAGGATTCTTTCTATCGTGATCTTTGGTCATTCTATTCTCCTCCAGCTTTTCAATAATAGCCTTCATCGATATACTGTCGTGTGTATGTGCCGGGCCTCTTCTCGGATGTGTTTCTGATAAAACCCGATAAATTTTTCGATTTCTGTCGACGAGCATATGCAGATATCCTCTTGCGTTTGCCGTGGTTTCGACCAAAGGACAGATCTTCCCTTCGATTTCTCGCTGTATGGTTTGTTTCTTCGCTGGTGGGGTGTCAAATCTGACCCGAGCCGATGTACTTTGAATCCTGTTATCTGATGTAAGCTTCAAGAGAGACTAAAGAGAGGTTTGAGGCCTACCTCTGCACGATCACTCCGATCTTACTTTCCTGCCACCTAAGCGCATGGGTCGAGAACAGCATATCAAACCTAATCTCAGAAGCCAAATCCTCGGAACTTTTATACCGGGCAAGGCAGAGCTTTGCCTCATGCTCCACTTTCCCACATCCTGTCAATTTGTCCAACAAAGTCTCGTATAAAGTTGTGGCATATTCTCGCACCTCGTACGCTGGGGCACTCTTCTGAAACTTGTCTTCGGATGCCCAAGAGGGCAAGTTATCTTCGTTGTCGCTAAGGCATTTGTTGAATTTCACGAGCGCCCAATGTATGTCCCGAACTTCCTCCAGTCGATCTGCGAAGCGTCGGAATCTTTGCAGATCGAGAAAGGATTCGCAGCTGCCTTTAACATCTTGGAGTCGACTATGAAGAGCCAGTAGTCTTCCATACTTGTAATCGCGGAGGCGCTGAACGAATTAGCGATCTGGTAAGCCTATATAAACAGTTTAGGGTTTGTGTGAGCATGTTAGAGTGCATACCAAGAATGAGTTGGGAGATAGGACATCAGAATTGACAAGGCTCTCGAATAATTTTAAGACTTCACCCAAGATGTCAGCATACTGAGGGGCTCTAGTATCGCAATGTTGCAGCAAGTCCTCCAGTGTCTTTGCCTCTGCGCAGATCAAACAATAGTAGGCCTGAAAAAAGTGGTCCTTGGTGGAGTCTACTCGGTCAGAGTTCGAGGTGAAGAGAGGCAGGATGTCGAGCAAAAGCCTTCGGCCCTCTTCTGCTGCGTAAGCGTCACTGTCCATGGAAAAGCGGCCCATACCCCTTAGAGCTCGCAGCATTCGTTCGAAGGGTGCGGAGTGCTGAGCCGCACTATCCAGTGCGGAGAGCATGGTGAAGTGTTGTGAGGCTGAGACGGAGGAAATTCACCCACCTTGCGCACGGCCCTTTTCGCAGGCTCCACATCCTCGAGCCTATCTTCGCTTTAACACCCCCCTCCAACGTCCTATACTCCAACACAAGCTTCCATCTATCCCATTGTCTGCAAGCATGAGGCTTCTCTGCTCAACTCAACACCTTACGGCTTACGGACTTCGCAATGAACTCGCAGACCTTTGTGGACTCGACTAATTTGTGTCTCGAGGCGTTTCAAAAGCTTCTCTCGAGTCCCGTCTTGGGGGATGAGACCATGCAGAAGCCTTTGGCCCGGTTCAACTACTGGGCAGCAAACATAGGAGTCTTCGCACCCCCAAGAGCTTCGTTGGATGTCAGACTGAAGAATAGCACGAATTACCGAAGACTGCTATTTCAACTTCTCGACGTCTTGGAGAGGAACTTACTTGCTGCCACTAATCCCCCAGCGCAAAACGCTGACATGGACACAAATGCGACCTTTCACCAGGATGTCATTCAAGTTGTGAACGATATCATAAGCAGTCTTCATCGGCTTTCTGCTACCATTCGAAGATCTGCAGCTCAAGACAGGAATTTGAAAGCCGCTAACTTTGTTGAAAGAGATGATGAAGGCGAAGATGTCAACGGCGTATTTCAGGAAAACGTCACTCGGATCATTCAACAGCGTTACCCAGACGCTAATAAGGCGGTTTGCAAGAGGCTAGGAGAATCCACCTCCATCCGCCGTAGGCGTGTTCTCTACAGCAGAAGACACCAAGTCAGATTGGCCGTCGGATCGCACTTCCCTGCATCGGCTCAACGAATCGTTCCTATCGTTGTGCCAGATCCAGTCCCAGAGACCCTACCTGTCACCCCCGATTATACCTCTATTCCCCAGCCATTTCCACAGCCTGCACCAGTTGCAACGAGCATGCGTCCCTCTGAAACTGCTGCCTCTATTCCCGAGTCCGATACCATTGCTCCATCACTAGCATCATCAGCCAGTACCAGCTCCACCATCCAAGATCAAAATCTGAGATATCCACCAGTACCACACTTGAATGCACAAACGGGTGATGCTTCTTGTCCTTATTGTACTGCTGTCTTGACCAAAGATGATGTACTCAACAAAAAGCAGTGGAGGTGTGTCATTCTCGTCGTACTCAGAGCAATACTGATATTTTGAGGCGCCATCTCAAGCGTGACATTGAACCTTTTGTATGTACGGTAGCGTCCTGCAGCGGGCAGGTACAGCTCTTCCACAACTTCAAGCTATGGTTGAAGCACATAAAACAAGAGCATCGGCTGCAATGGCATTGTTCCATGGCTACTCACCGCCCTATTGTATTTTCGGACAGAGAGAAGTTTGAATTTCATATGTCGACGGAGCACCAAGGGAAACTGAATCAGTCACAACTTACTGCATTAGTTCGGAGGGGTGCTCGACCAGCTTCGCATGCCTTTGATGAATGTCCGTTGTGCAAAGCTCGGCTTGAGGATGTCAATGGCGGAGAACACTTTGCCGAGGACGTTGTGATCAGCGATCGTTTGCCAAGGCACGTTGCAGGCCATTTAAAGACATTAGCCTTCATGTTCCTCCCTCCTAGTAACGATTTAGACGAAGATGGAACAGACGAGATAGGGTCGTCGTCGACCAAAAAGTCATCCAGAAGCGTTGATCGGGATTCCGTCTTCGAACTATCGTTGACTTTCGATGATGATGCTCCTTCAAGAGAAGATCACGATGACAATGAGTGGAGCTTCATACTCCGAGAAAACTACGACCGCGATCAGGATGCTACTCTAACCGAGTTTGCATCCAGACAGCTCGCTCAGAGCCATACGACAATGAAATGTGCATTGCTTCCAAGGAGAAATAGGCGGTTCTTTAGGCGCACAGATATTCTTGAACTTATTACTGCACATTTTAGGCCAGATCGCACCTCGAGTTTCAAGCCTATGTCTATGGCTTTGTATGGGCTGGCGGGAGTTGGCAAGAGTGCCATAGCACTAGAGTATGCTTATCGTAGATTAGAGGATTACGATGCCATATTTTGGGTGTGTAGTGAGAACCATCTCAGCATGGCTCAGAGCTTTACAGACATAGCGGTAAAGTGGAGGCTGGATAAGGCGCATGAGAACCCTCGAGATCATGCTGCGAATCGGTTTATAGTCCAGAAATGGCTACAGCACACTAGTAAGTGTGATATCTGCACGTTCACTCGACCAGGCGATATTAAAGACAGATTTTTAGGTTTGAGGTGGTTGATGATATTCGACAACGTAGAAAATCAGGACCTGCTACTAGACTACTGGCCCCCGGGCCAAGGTCACTCTCTTATAACTACCCGAAATCGCATGCTAGCTCTTGAACCTGCAGGTTCTGGTTTAGAGGTCCACACGTTTCCTAACCAAGAGGGGGCTATATTCTTGATGAATCTCCTGCCGTCGAGAGACAGTACATCTGATGATGACTCGACGGCAGCAACACAGTTGTCAAGTGCGTTGGGCGGGCATCCATTAGCCATTTGTGACATGGCAAGTTTCATACATCGGCGAGCTTACTCCATCTCAGAATTCTTGAAAATTTACGAAACACATGCCGATAAAATTCATCAGCGCGGAGACCTCGCTTCTCTCTGGCGTCTATCTTTTGAGTCTCTGAGCGGCTCTGCATCAAATTTACTTGCGATATTATGTCTGTTGAGTCCAGATGCAATGCCCGAAGAACTGTTTGAACTAAATGACAGCATGCATGTCCCTCAATCACTTGATTTCGCCCAAGATGGGTTTGAGTACGCTTATAACCCTGCTTTTCAGCTCTTTCATTTGATTTCACTACTGACCCCGCTTAGATTTGCCGAAGCTCTGGAAAGCCTCTTGGTGTTGAGTTTAGTCAGGCGAGACAACGAAACCAAGTCGATATCAATGCATCGTCTGGTGCAGACACAATACAGAAGATTCCAAAGAGAGGCCGAGTATCAAGAAGCTTTCAATAATGCGACTGCGTTGTTGTGCCTGGCATTTCCTTCGAAAAAGACAAATTCGGACCAGATGTATGGTGTCTGGGATCAATGCCAGAAATACGTCGCCAATGTTTTGCGACTTTTATCGAATTACAAAGAGCATCCATTGCAGCCGACAGCCGATTTTTACAATTTGCTCACTTCATGTGCACAGTCAGTGGCTATAATCTTTTCAATTGATTTCAATTTCTTCGATCTGACTCTTATAGCTATCTCTGCGAGATTGGGTCATATGACGAGCTCGAAAATGTCCTTGAGATAGGACGTCAAGCTTACGATACTTTGGGCACTAAGAGAAAAGTAGAAAAGGACACTGACCATTTTATCTTAGCGGACCTTGAACGTTACTCGGGTCTACTAGCTTTCCGCACTGGAAAGTTTAGTGTTGCTCACAAGCACATTTCGTATTCTCTGGAAATCTACAAGATGCGCTTGCCTCAAGACTCGCCTATAGTCTCCTATCTGTACCATGATCTTTCGAATGTAGTCGCCTCGCAAGGCAAGTCAGACTTAGCATTAGAATTTGCAGAACGCGCATATCGAAGTAAGAGCGACCAGCTTGAAAGTCTTATATCAAGAGATCTTAGTAAGGCACAGATCAGTGCTTTGGTCGGTAGAACATCAGAGGCTAGGATTTTATATCACAGAGCTATTGAGAAAAGCCCGGGAGAGGGCAAATGGGCTACACTCGCATTGTAAGGTTGCTTTAATGAGTTGGAGCACTAGTTCTAACACTGGCAGTGCTTATTTCGGTCTCGGAAAACTAGACCAGGAAGAAGGTGATTTTGATTCGGCACTAAAATACTACGAGCTAGCTAGGGAAACGTTCATATTACATGCTGCCATGCATGAATTTGTAGCTGCATGCTGTTATCATTTAGGGGGTATTTTTCTGGATAAGCTAGACCAGGGCGATATTGCAGCCTCCATGTAGGTTCCTTGATCTAACGAAAGACCAACCTAACGTAGCAACAGTGACTGGCTTCATCAGTCTTTGAAGATTCTCCAAATGAAGAAGCCCTATTTACTAGCGGACTATGCTAGGACTTCGTTCAAGCTTGCACAAGCATATGAGAGAGGTGGAGAACAAGAAAAGTTGGCGCTCTTCAAACAAGCGGCAACAGAGGCCTTGCGGAGCGCGTTGGAAGCAGACATAAGTGATATAAACGTCGATTACAATGCTCAAAGGAGCTATGATAGCGCTATATGCGTGCTCTGGCGTTAGTTATAATGTTGAACAGAAGATTTCTAAGGGACACAAATGCGATACGAAGCGAGCCAATCACCAAACGCTTCAATTATAAGCAGCTATTTTTCTTTTACTCTTTGGCTTAAATTCTAGTATTTGAGCAATCCACACCTCTCACACTCTGTGAACTGTAACGTGCCTTCACAAATAGTGGTGGAGTCCAGTGCGGACAATTGTATAAGTTAGCATTGTCGCTTAGCGTACCCTTCAACTAGGTTGAAAACAAACAGCCCACCGTATTCTGACTTGTAAGGTTATTACACGAGCTCTTTGACAAGAGGGATCCAAAATCTGCTCCGGCAGGAACCCTGTAAGGTAGCAGAAACGGATTCCGGGGCACATAGGAGGTCAAAATGGGCTCCACATAATGATGCGCAGGCTCGCTCAGGCTCTGCTCAGGCTTGTTCGGGCTCTGCTCAGGCTCTGCTCAGGTACGTTCACCCTCGGCTCAGGTATACTCACCCTCAGCTCAGGTTAAAGCAGCAGTTGCTCACGTCCGGATACTAAAACGGAACCAGCGAAAGAGAAAATTAATCCTGAGTCTATGGGTATTGTGTTCGAGGCTGGGATGGGTTTATGCCCCACAAGCGAGGTGAATCGACAACATCGAATATTGAATGTACCTTTCCCCTCTCCTCTAACCCATGACAATATATTTCCACTCCAACTTCAACGAGTTCCAGATTTCTATCGGGACCGGATCCGGTGCCATCTGCACCCTGAACACCAAACCGTCCTTCCTCTCCACAAGCATAACATACAATCCGGCCTGTCCTGGTGGCCAGAACTCTTTCAACATAGGAGCCGTCCTCTCGAACTGCAGCTTAAAACCGAAAGTGTTACGCGCGATAACGATAAATTCGAGTTCATCAGGTTGCTGAGCGCGCCATTCGGCGTCTATGAATAGCATTGTGACGAGTCGTCGGGATTTGGACGGCCCTACGAGCGAGAATGTGCCAGGGTCTGGAGCGCGGACTTTAAAACAACGGCTGGTGCCATGGGCTGCAGCGGTAAAAGGCACCCGATCGACGGATAGCATGGCACTAGTTGTGTAGAAGCAGAGGAGATGCTGGCATGGGAGTTGCATGATTGTTGGGGATGGATGCGTCGGCTTTTGCTCAACAACTCGAAGGCTCGCTTTCCAATACTCTTCTGCTTCCATGGCATCTGGTGTCCTGATGGTCGAATTCTGGCTGTCTGACTGACTGGCAACATCGAGCTTCAGGTTCTTGTGAGCCCAGACCACCTCGGATTTGATACCAAACAAGCTTTTACCGTCGAATTCGAGCCCGGGCTCGCCGTTTGTGCTTGATAAATCCCAGCCTGCCCAAGACCAACTCGGGAATAAATTTCGTCTGGAAGTGGGACAGTGTCGAAATGCGGACCATACCATGGCGCTGTCGAAGTGTTCTTGGGGTAGCCCATAATGATAGACAGGAAAGACAAGATTCAGCAGCCCGCGGATAGCATGGATGGAATCGTTCTCATCGGTGAGCTGTCTCCGGGAGTATTGGGAAATCAGCAAAAAGTAACGCTTGATAGGACGTAGGTCTATTGGAACCTTGCCATGCGTATGATGGTGCTGCTTGTCCAGCGCTGAATGGCCGAGCTCTGGAGGAATCTCTAGATTCGTATCTTCGCACCAAATCGCACTTTGGCAATGCCAGAACATCTGGTCTTCAGTGAAGACCAGAATCCTACGCGATAGGTTCACTTCTTGGAAGACCCACCCTCGATTGTTCCAAGTGGAATGTTTCATGCTAAGAGAGTAGGGCCGGCGGGTTGATATAAGTTGATGTCCGTTGATTTTTGCTTGGTGTTGTTTCGCTGAACGCGAATTTGGTTGTAACCCAGGAAGGCCGGCATTTGCATCTGATCCAGCAGCTCCTGCAATTGTTAAATTGGCGCAAGCATATACACTGCCCATGTTTTCAATCTGTACTTCACGATCCAGTGGATCATCTTGTTTGATACAAATTGCATCTACCCACAGATAAGTCTCTCCTAATTGTGCTGTCAGATGCATTGCATCTTTGATCGTCTTTGGGATGTCTTGAAACAGATCAGATAAACCACCAGGGCGCATAAGTCGGTCTTGTGTCTCGTTACTGAGCTTCAGATGATCCATTGTTCCCCACACATAACTCAGGGCAACATAATGGTAACGCGTATTTTGGGGTGGTTTGACGATGCAGAATTTTTTGACATCAATCATTCTTATTCGGTTAAGATGCAGACTCCAAGGGGCAGGTTGGCACGTCTTTCCGTGAGCACTTTGGCATGATTTGCGCCATTTCTGAATCTGTCTCAGGCTGACCTGCGTTGGATTGATTCCTCGACCGCGGAGTGGCATGTCGGAATCAAGCGGATTCCAAGATACATTTCCAAGGAGCTGGACGCCTCCATACTCGTCATGCATAACATGATTGAGTAATGCATGGAATGCAATGCGGTATATAGGTACAAGCCGTTCTTCGACGTAATATGTCCCAGTCCTGCAGACCTCTGAAGTCCCACATCAGAAGAAGTCCTGAAACCATATTTGGAGTTGACCAGATATTTGGAAACTTTAGGAGATGTGGACTAACTCAAGTAGCACTCCCCGGACAGATCATGCCCTGGCTGCAGCAACCACTCGTCCTTGGTCACCTCATATATGAGACGGCAGAAGGAACAATGATCAGAATGGGCTTGAACCCAGTCAAAAGGATACTGGAGGAAGACATCTTGCGTTCCTTGAAAGAACAACTCTTCGATATGGGCATCGCTACATCTCCCGCACAATACCGAACCCTGCATACGACTCAGTCAGGATCGGCCCGAGCAGACAGGGAGGATTACATGTGGCTGACCTTTGCATTATCAAAACCGACCGCACTTGCTAAGGTACCCCACAAACCCGACATATCGGTGCATGCCCCAGATTACGGGAGGAAACTCAGTCTGACCAAGAGGCTAAGGAGTAGTCACTCTGTGTGGCCCATTAGGCAAATGGACAACGAACACAAATTCAAAACAATTCAGAACGGCAAACTTTGAGTACCCCACTTTTGAGAAGAATACGGTAGCTCGTATTACCGTTCCAATCAAGGTGACACTCGAGACCGGGCTTGGATATCTGCAAAGCCGCCGAAAAGCTCGCTGGAAACAGGACGTTGCATGGAAAATCAAGATTGCGTGCAGAACGGGATGCAACGTTGTGCAGAGATCATGCTGGAGTACATGAGCAAGATCGCCACCCGATAGATGGAGCCCGAGAGGTTGGTTTGCTATTGAGGTGGGGAAGCTCGAAGAAGAAAACAACGGTCGGTCTAGGCAACGGCGTTGGAAAAGGAGGCTGACATAAGATTTTCCGCTGCACCTGCCCCGGAAATTCCAATTTAGACCACATCCGGGATCGTCCGAAGCCCTAGCCGAGGTGATGTCAATCGCCCCTAACGCTCCGATCGCAGACCAAAGCAGACATACTGCTGAAGCTTCCCCCACACTTCCTTAGGTGAGATATTCAACATTCAACCTCCTCACTCTCACCCTCCCCAGCTCGCATATGCGAGGAAAAACAGCACACACAAAAAGCAAATTGCAAATACAGACAGTCACGCAGCTCGCCTCCACGCTAAGAAAATGCAGCTTTTATGCATGCACATTCATGATTCATCCCATAAGATAGGCCAATTTTTAACTAGCAAGTGGCCAACAGCAAAACAAATATGCAGCAAGCTTAGTTAACCCCGCGGGTGGTGCCATTGGTAGCCCAGGAAATTTGTTTGATTGGACACACACAAACACCTTGTTGGGACGTCATACAGCTACTGGCTTAGGCTGGACCCTAACAAACTCTGTGCCCCTCCAACCCCACCATGAGCTCATGGCCGACATAAAAGCAAAGAGGGCCGTTTGAAATGTCTGTTCTTTTTTCTGTTCCTACATATACTTGTCATTCCTCCTTAAAATCAACCTCATTCATATCAATCAAACCCAAATACCCATTTACAACTAACCGCCATCATGCCTATCTCAATCCCCAAAGCCAATTCCCTCACCGACCTCTTCAGCCTTAAGGGCAAGGTCGTTGTCGTCACCGGTGCCTCCGGACCTCGAGGAATGGGTATCGAAGCTGCCCGTGGCTGCGCCGAGATGGGAGCCAACCTGGCCATCACCTACGCATCGCGCCCCGATGGAGGCAACAAGAACGCTAAGGAGCTGTCTGAGCAATACGGGGTCAAGGTCAAGGCCTACAAGTGCGACGTCGGCAACTGGGAGAGCGTATCGACCCTCGTCAGCGACGTGATCAAGGACTTCGGCCAGATCGACGCCTTCATCGCCAACGCCGGCCGTACCGCAGACAGCGGCATCCTCGAGGGCAGCGTGGAGTCGTGGAACGAGGTTATCCAGACCGACTTGAACGGTACCTTCCACTGCGCGAAGGCCGTCGGTGCCCACTTCAAGGAGCGCGGAACCGGCAGCTTCGTCATCACCGCCTCGATGTCTGGACACATTGCAAACTTCCCCCAGGAGCAAACCTCTTACAACGTTGCGAAGGCTGGCTGCATCCACATGGCTCGTTCGCTGGCCAATGAGTGGCGTGACTTTGCCCGTGTTAACTCCATCTCGCCGGGCTACATCGACACCGGTCTCAGCGATTTCGTCGACCAGAAGACCCAGGATCTGTGGAAGAGCATGATCCCCATGGGCCGAAACGGAGATGCGAAGGAGTTGAAGGGAGCTTATGTCTACTTGGTCTCTGATGCCAGCACCTACACCACTGGCGCCGATATCATCATTGACGGTGGATACGTCTGCCGATAAATCATCATTTACATTTTGTTAGCTGTAGCGGATATTGGGGACTGGATAGCAAGGATGGAAAATTCTGCGCCTGCTTGCATGTGAAAGTACATCAATCCAAAAGAAGATTCGTACCCCACGATCCATCCCACGTTTGAGTGATTTACATCTCCGCAAGAAAACTTTTTCACAAAATTCTTCTGCGGCATTTTCTCAAGTTCACGTGCAATTCATTCCGTTGGATCAAGCATGTTTCTATTCTTCACGATATAGAAACATCCAACACCTTGAGTGAGGTGACCCATGGCTATCCGTACCCCTCCTTCTTTTCGTTATCGCTACAGGGATTCTAGTGGGGCTCCGCCGCGTGACATGTCATGCTGAGGCTCCTAACGGCCCTAGTGCTGAAGATCTCCTAGCCCTTCGCTGCCGGTAATTTTTCTGTCTCATGATTCGACGATTTAGTTTCACATTTTTCAGGTATTTTGCGCATGGAATTCTACAACACGAGAACAAAATCTACAAAGTGTCGAACGAATCATATGAGTCTGACTAATAGTTATTGAACGACGCAAGACGATAGATCTTTGAGATTAGGGCTAGACCTCTAGCGATTGTTTCTCCTGCAGCGACAATTTTCAATTGTAGCGCTACTGCTTACCACATCTATATTTTCATGCTTCTCAGCTAGGTTCACGGGAATTCTAGTTCAAATTTGAAACGCTCTACTTTACGATACTTCAAAAAGGAACTGGGAAGGAAACAGCTGTGAGGACGGCACTAGTCACGTGCATGAAACCGATAAAATACTTTTTGATCTTGAAAGGTTTCATTTGTATTATGTGAAGGCATGAACTTGGGGGGCAGGCCGCTGGGATCAATACCAGAGCGTGTGGCGGGACTAGATGAATAGCATTCCTAGTTTCGACATGTATTCGAGTGACCAAAGCTCGCGGGTCCTTGATCCAGAATGCAATTGCTCGTTTTGGAGTCTGGCTGACGAAGGAGTGGGCTTATCCTGCTTCCCCTCGTTGCTTTCTCTCTTGTTTCCCAATCCATTTCTCCTCGGTGCGAAGGTCATCATAGGCTAATTCGTCTCCTTTTCTCCTGTGGCGCAACTCAATCAAAGCGTCAGAAGCCCCGGGAAGTCATGAAATAAAATAGAAATAATAGACGTTATAGAAAGAATGCGGATAATACGGAAATCACAAATAATACCTCAGAATTAGTCCAGGTGCACAGATAGTTAACAGCTGCTTAACCGAGGACCCAAAAAGGGGAATGCCATCACGTGCAATCAAGCCACAAAAACTGTTTCCAGGCTTTGAATGCATCAGGTGCCTTAAAACGGAAAGTTGAATACTTGCCATGCACAGCAATACATAAATTAAAGGACGATAATCGGTGCTGACCTCGCAGATCTCATACTGCTTCGTACAGAACTACAAATCCAAAGTCTTACCCACCCTCCCAGATAGTGGCAGTTTATGAAAATATCAGATATAACAGGTTTCTTTGCAGTTTTCGCCCTCTTTCCGTCGGGTTGCATGAAGTAATACTTTGCCACGCATGCCTGCCTTTTGTAACACGTGATAAGCCTAGGCAACCCACAATAGTTTCAGCTGTCAGAATTTGAGAGCCAACACTTCTAAACCGCGAAATTACTCAACATGAACCACTTCTCCTGATAGCAGGCTCTCTGAAATGGCTGAAGTCTTCGGAATCGTCAGTGCGGTCCTTGGGCTTTTGCCTCTCTGCCGCGGTGAGTTATCGAAACTGTTGCTTTCGAGGGGTCACACGACACACCGCTTGGACGATATAAACTGATACAGTAGAGCAGATGGCCTGGGGATGATGAGAGACGTATTCGATGCACCGAAAATCCTCGGTCTAGCAGTAGGAAGACTTGAACTACAACGAGACGTCGGTCCTCCAAGTTCTCGAAATATTTCTGAACAGCTACTCACGTGATAAATAGAGATTCGAGGAATGGCGAGAGATATGGCGGGACGACGAAGGAGAGAAAGATTTCAAGTTCGAGGCGTATGCGAAGAGTAATCCATCTGCCGCAAGGAGAGTTATGCGGCAGTTGGCTTTGCTCTCGCAGGCGCTGTTTGATGCAAGAGCCTTGGAGGATCAATATGGAATTAAACCGGATAGGTCGAATCGAGTATAACTTCTTGGCTTATTACGCTTTGAGTATTGGCTTACAGGAAATAGGACTCGAAAGATCTTTCTCAGTTCAGGTTGAAAAGCGGGCAAGAACTTACCTCGGAAACCCAAGGTTCCTTCCTCGAACGATGCCGAATCAACATGTCCTTCATGAAACGATGCAAATTTGCCTTCAGAAAAAAAGACACACCATGGAACAGCCTTATCGATCTTTTGAAAGAATACAACGAGAACCTTTTCACCTATGGACCCAAATACGATTTAGCCAAATTGCTCAAGGGCGAGTTCGAAATTTTGAGGAAAATGCATTTGGAAGATTTGAAGCGATTAGCAGAGGCATCAGCATACGAGGCCAAGCATTCTGCACCAGATAACAAGAATATAGGAAGATACCAAGATTTGTCTCTGGCAGCCCAGTTCAGCGCCGTTGTCAAGTATGAGAGACCGCATGCAGCATTCAAATTCGCCATGCGAGACTTCAGACTCGACCCCTCATATTTGCTATCCTCATCTGAGACATCGACTATGGCATTATTATTCGACTATCCTGTGCGAAAGGAACATCGCGTCGTGCTGATCGAATGGATTGACGACCTTGATCGAGATCAGGAGCGGGATACGAGAATCAAGACACTCATGCTTGCGACTCCAAAGCCAGGACAGTTGCTACTTCCAACTTGCTATGGAATGGTCGAGGATCCTTACACGAGACGCTTCGGTCTAGTACTTGCACCTCCAGCACACATTCGTTCCAATTTACCACCAATCTTACCCGCAGGCGCAATATCGCAGAAGAGAATGCCATTCTCGTTGAAAGAGCTCTTGGATAAGAAACACCCTTCTTGTGTGCACACTCTAGATCTTGGGATCCGATTCAAACTCGCCAAGAAGTTGGTAGATGCAGTGCATATGATGCATTGTGTAGGCTGGGTCCACAAGAAAGTCCCACTCAGAAACGGCTTTCTTTCGGAATGCTAACACCACACAGAAATATCCGCTCAAACTCCATCCTCTTCTTCCCCGCACCCAACAAACCCTCAAGTGGACCTCCTGGGCCCGCATCAGGCTACCCACAACCACTAGGCTACGACGAACCGATGTTCGTGGGTTTGGGAAGTGCTCGCGTAGACGACGTGGTTAATGACCCCGGTGTCGTTTACGATGGTATGGTGGAGTATGATCCGCGAGGAAGGAGCAAACGACCAAACGACATCAACTTAGACTATTATCAACACCCAGACAAGAGATGGGATCCTTCCATACGATACTCGCGTTCCCACGACATATACAGCTTAGGATGTGTGCTCTTGGAAATTGGGCTCTGGAAACCCCTGGATTTGCTGGTTGAGGTCGATGATGAAGAGTATGAGAGAACTAAGAAGAATTTCCAAGGTCTGACAATGAAATTGGATGGGTTAGTTGATTTTCCCTAGTGGGACATTTTCCCGAAAGCATGTTGACCTGATACTGCGTAGTACCACCGGATCCATATACGCAAACGTCGTTCGAAGATGCCTTGCTATTAATACACGCGAACGCACCGAAGCCGAAGTCAGAGACTTGTCAAAATTCTGCTCCGAGATTGCGGCTAGTCTCAACAGATGCTATGCTTAAATATCGTCTTCCCATCTAACTGTTGGCCTATTCTGAATTCAGTTAAGATGTTTTTGGGTCCCAAACTTAAGTGTGGGAACTATATGACATCGCTTCAGAATTCTGACGGCATGCCAAACATAACTCATGACGGATCGAACCGCCACTAGGAGATATATTTCAGAGCCTCCGCAGAAGACGTAATTACTATTAGTGTAGTTAGTTATGTCATTTCACTCTAGTCATCTTTCAATCTAACATCCGAAATTCTGCGCCCCAAAGGTGCTTCACAGTGCAAAGGTAACCGACGACGACCTCACAGCTCACAATCATGAATGCCACGACCCTCACATTCCCAACGCAAGATGATGGTATGGTCCTCGAGACCAGGGCATGGTCTTGGCTTCTTAAAATCCAGCCCTCGTCGTTGCTCCTCGCCTTTACCATCGGTTTCCTCATCCTCGAAATCCTCTTCAGCCAAGCGACGAAAGTCCTCGCACTCCTCGACGAGATGAAAGCCGGCTTAGAGAGACTTAACCAACTAGCAGATCAAGAGGAAGATATCCGCAATCAATTCAAGGATATCAAAACCCAAAACGAAGAATTGAAGAACGAGCTCGAGCGAATGAAGGAGGAAGTAGGGGAGGATAACAAAGAGCTGCGACAAGAGATGGAGGAACTCAAGGAAAGAAATGAGGAGGATCAGCAGTATATTATACACGAAACGGCGAAAATGATGGTCGAGAGCGAGAAACAGCTTGAGGTTTTCAGAGGCAAAATGGATGATATACGCGAGATGGTGCTTGGAGTGAAGCGGGATTTTGAGGCGTTCGCGTGCAAGGAGACGGATGAGAAGATTACGGTATTGGATGCTGCTGAGGAGGTGTTGCAAAGGATGCAGGATATTTTTGAGGCTAGCATTGAAAGGAAGGCGCAAAAGGGTCTCGGGGAAATTCCAGGAGGGTGGATTTGAATTACAACACGTTTTTGATGAAGCTGTTGATTCAAAGAGCCCATGATCTTTTTGGTGACATATCTGACTCAGAATCCTTAAACACCCAACGTTGCAATCAGTATAGGAGAATGGCGAAGACCCTGGGCAGCTATGTTCTTCTTGCAAGGCGAGGAGAATTAGCCACAAGAATTTCGGATTTCTCTTAGTTCCCCCCAAGTCTTGTGGAATTTCACCATAATTCCGCTTCAGCTTTCTATACCCCACACTAATTTGAATCTTTTCAAAATCTCCATTTTAAACTGTTTGTGCCATTTTCAAATTAGATTTTGAAACGCTAGCCACTACTCCCAAGCCGAGTTGTTCTGCGCCAAACTTCAACATGGAATATCGCTAGTCCAACCAAGATTCTAGACTTTTGCTGCCAATCCGATTCAGTCCAAATTAGAAGTTTTGATATGAACTGAGATCGGCTTTTATTATAAATTTATTCCCATCTTCTCCTCATTTTGAAAGCCAAAGTATCATTCTACAAATACTAGGTTCCCTTTGATATCTAACAACGAGAAAATACAAATCGACAAAATGTCTCCAATCTCCCAAAATACTACTAGCTCCTCCTCCGTCCTACCCACCAACCTCACCACCTTCACACCCGCCATCAGCACCGGTGTCTCCTACCACCGTGCACCACTCAAGCGCACAGTGGAACCATCACTTCCCACGGACTGCACCTCAGTCGCTACTAGCCAGCAACCATGGGATACGAGCACACCAGCAGCTATCAACACAATGTCTCCAATCCCCAAAGGTACCGCCAGCGCCTAAATCGAAGTACCCGCCAGTCCCAGCGTCTCCGTGCCCGCCGAAAACACCGGTGCCTCTCAACCTGTCGCACCACAAAATCACACGATGGGATCAGCACGTCCCATGAACGGCACATCAGACGCTAATACCAAGGCTACTACTAAGCAATCATGGAACATGAGCAACCTAGCAGCTATTATTGTCTCGTTTCTTATTCTGGGTCTAATGGCGGGAGTAATTATTGCTTTTATCTGGATGTTTTGTAAGAAGAATACGCTGGCTGTTGAAGCTAGGGAAACGATTCAACAACAGTGGTGGAAGTGGGGAAGTATGGGGGAGAAAGTGAAGAAGGTTGGGAAGACGGATAATTCTGTTTTCTAGGATTATTATTCAGGTGGTTGGAAGAAAGATTGTGCAAAATACGAGATCTCTTCAACAAATTCATCGTTCATGAGACTTTGAATGAGTCTATCATGATCGTCTCTACTGTCCATATGCCGCGTATGTTGCTGCAACCAAGGACTTGATAGCGTTCGAAGAATTCACTCCCCGGTAATCACTCCAAGTATGATCCAGAAGTCCTTTATCAAAGTCAGAATTTTCGAAAGTAGCATCTCCAAAGACAGGACTTACCATAAGTCTCATCAGAATCCTGCGTCCCAGATCTCGTATAATAACTCCCCGCCAAAACCCAAATCATCCACCCAAACTGCCTATCAACCATGAACTGCCCCAGACACGTACTATACCCACTCTGATACGCACCACTGGCATCACTCTCATCGTGACCCCACTCACTAATCACCAACGGCGCCCTATTAGCCCCGTTTCCGGTCTTGGTCGTAGCATCAGCTCCAAAGCTGTTCAAGATTGCTTTATAAATCGTACAAGAGCTGGAAATGTTCTCGTCGTATTCATGCATTTCAAAAACGAATTTGTTGGACCATTCGTACGAAGCTACGTTGAAGGAGAATGCAGGGTCGAGAAGAGTAGATCCTCCGACCGCGGGCTCGATGTTGAAATCCGAGTCTAATCCTGAGAAGAAAATTAAGATATCTGGATTTGCTGAGTGAACTGCCGATGCGGCTTGGGTCATGTAGGTCTTCCATGTGCTCCAGGTGTATGATTGGAGGCCTGAAGCACCCGTTGTAGGAAGACGAAGCTCATTTCGTAGGCCCATGCTGCTAAATGTGGGCCAATTTGCTTTTCCCTATTATTGTATTGTTTGAGCAGGAATTAGATGGAGATTTAGGGGAGCTACTTACATGTGCAGCCATATATGAAAGACCTCGCACCCATTTAGTAGTATCGAAGTAGGTGTCACCGAACCAAGAATTTCCGTCGCTCAAGCTGCAACACCACATTGCTTTTGAGACGTGGTTGTCATAATGTAGGTAAATATTTTGAGCGGCTAGCTCTGCGGCTACTGCATCAATAACCTGTTGGGCCTGTTAATGTCTTGTCATTCTTGAGAGATATTACGTAAAATACCTGTAGCCGGGTCGTATTCGCAGTAAACTGGGGATTATTGCTCAATATCTTCCCCAGCATAGCCGCTCCGTTCGCCTCTCCCAGGGCAATACTCAAGGTATTGCTGAGCGTCACGTCCCCTCCATTATCCAGAATGTCATCAACCATCTCAATCGCAAACGTAAGTCGAACCGCATTAAACCCGGTCTGCGAAATCTTTTGCACAATATTAGCTATTGACTGATATCCCAGGCCTTCCGGCAACATCGTCTCCCCCGCTCCAGGCCAATTAATCCCAACAAACGGCACATGATTGTTATTCGCATCCACAATCCAGCGATCATTGCGAGATAGAGGTAATGGCTGAAGTGATCGCTTGGCTGCAAGTACCGGCGATGAAGAAATGAACAAAGCAGCAGTCAGGAGACCTTCGAGAGTACTTTTAAAGAACACCATCTTGGATATAAAATAATAAAAGAGAGTTTCTAAAGTGCGGAAAGCGACGAAAGACATAGTGAAGATCGACGGCGGTCGGCAGCAAAGTTTGGGTAGGATTCTAACCCCGCCTTCCGTATACGACACTGGAATCCTTGCAGAAGGTAACTTTCCTATTTCGTTAGTTATACCCTGGAATATCCATGCTTATACGAAGGGAATCTCCGAGAGCTTGAAGATTTATCTAAAGTCTCTGTAGTGATTACGCTGTAGTTGGCAATTTATCGCGAAGTGACTGCTGTTATCCACGTGCAATTCTGCGTCTCACTATAGGTCATGACCTAAAGCCGGTAGTTGTTGCACGACGTGTCGCAACAGCTACATGTCCAACCGAATCAGGATATTACCATATACCAAAGGAAATAATAATACTTCGTGCCTTCCAGGACTCCAAGTAAAAGATGCAGAGGCCACAGGTGACCCAGAGTGTCGCTAGGAAAGAATAGTCACGTGCCATCCAAATAACCAGTTCACTATTCTATGCCGCGAGCTGTCGTGAGCATTTCTGAATTTCTGTGACAAAAAACTCTTGTGGTCTTGCAAAACTGTGGTGTCTTCACAGAGATCAACTTTGACTGCGAATGATCGATCCCTTTGAAATATCTTGACACAGACTGCAAACTAACAATGCCCACCTTAGGAGAGACATAGAGCAAAAACTTGAAACAACTTGGACTAACCGCAAATAAACGCTTCAAGAATCATACACAGTGACATACTGTATGATAAAAGAGACGGCATCCTAGCAAACAAAAAAAGATGGTCACTGAAAAACAAGTCACGTGCCATTTACTGTCGTTGGCCTTGGAATCTTTACCAGCGTCCTCGCGCAATCTGGGCGCATCGATTATCCTCAGACACTTGATATATCGTATGTTGAAGTGATGGCAACGGGGGTTTGAGATTGGAAAACGAAAATCGCCCCCGGTCGTGACCCGACGCGCTTGCTTTTCCACGGCGGCAGACAGGATCTACGGCAATGCACGAGATCTCTTCCCTTCTCCCTCTCCCTCTCCCTCTCCCTCTCCCTC
>Ga0247778_1000613_pt1 | contig 36654 bp, 23 predicted proteins | sample UWRJL049202B5_FD_179939 | JGI IMG/M metagenome (GOLD analysis project Ga0247778, IMG submission 179939) | Plant litter microbial communities from Arlington Agricultural Research Station in Wisconsin, United States - UWRJ-L049-202B-5 | ecosystem: Environmental > Terrestrial > Plant litter >...
CAGATTCTTCACCCACGGTACTGTAGCCACCTTCATCGAGGGAATCGTATACGATGTCGGGTGTGTCATTGGGACTTAAAGACTCTTTCTCGGTGGCGAGCAAGACTTTCTGCGTGGTTCGGGTAGGTGATTGCAGTGTTCGAGATTGGCCCTCCTGAGTGACATATTTTATATCCACTTCGTCTGATGGCACTTCATGTTCCTCTAACCATTGTTGAGAATTTGCTATATCCAGGCGATTTTCATCACTTAGGCTCGATCTCTCGTTACAATCGGATCCATGCCTCGACCGCTCAGGGGACTCGTGGGGAGTCTGATGGGGAACGAAGAGAGCCGAAGAGATTTGCTCCTCCCCAGAATCGTCCTCGTCTTCTGCACTGCGAATTTGGGTGAGTTCTCCTCTATCATTATTGGTTTCCTCCTCAGGGACAATTTGAGAGACTTCCGAAAGCTCGTCATCAGCAACAGGTTTTGCCTTTTCGGATTCAGTGACAGGTATGCTTGAAGAAAAAGATGAACCTTTAGCGGCCCCTGGTGTTAAATTGTGGTGTTTCCGGATGTCAGCGAGTAATTGGGCGGGTAACGCTCGTACTTGCTCATCTGATGGGGCGTCCACGGGTTGAGATGCTCCACCGAAGTAGTCCTCTTTGGCAGCAGGGCCCCGCGTTGAATATTGTGCGACATTCAACTTAGCTTTCGAACCTCGTTCGGGCGGCGATTCGAGTGGGCTACGTCCACCAGCTGAGTATTTCGAACCTTCAGCATCCTTCAATTGAGACGTGTAAGTTCCCTTCTCTGCCTTATTTCTTGCATTCTCGCGTTCGAAAAGGTCCTTGCTCCGAGAAGTGCCCTCTTTCGATTGACCTCTATTCTTGTTGTCCCATTTCCAGCTTTGATCCTCCGGCAGGCCTTCTTTGAAGAAACCAAGGCTATGGCTCGCTTTTCTACTGCGGTTGTTATGCTCAATGCCGGCAAGAACTTCGGTAACGGACTTCTCAACCTGGCCGCCTTGCCCACTCTTGCCCCCTTGATTGCCAATGGACCATGCCTTTTCGGCCGCCATTACAGGACGTGCGTCTCTCCAAGATCTATATTCTGCTCTTACTCCTTCTGTGGGTGGGTTATTGGATATCGACTCAGGTGCAGTGGGGGAGATCGGTGCCGAAGGTCCGGCTATACCAGTGTCTCCTGGATTCGTGGAATAAGTGCCTTTGGGAACCTCCTGAACGCGCCTTTCTTTCGCTGTACGTTCCAATGACGTTCCCCGCCCGCGGGCTCTACTGAGAAGCTGCCGATGATTCATGAGTGAAGAATTTGTACCACGGAAGTCAGGTATATTAAATTCCTTGGAGGTGGGGGAGGACCCAACATTCACACCCGTTCGAAGGTCGGTTGCTGGAGCAGATGCAACCATTGCCATCTTGGATGTTGGTAGCCGGTCAGGATTATTATTCAGTCCATTGCGCCGCTGCGGGTCGTCCTGTGAGGGCAGAGGTAGGGGGTTCGATAAAGGCGGTGGAGACGTTGGGAATCTTCTTGTGCTCGAGGGACTCTGTGCTGCCTCGCGGTTCGTAGCTAAGGCTTGTGTCAACAAGGACGCTGATTTCTTTGCAGCAGTCTGCGAAGGTGACCATTTTGGAGGACTGTTGCGCGAGCCACCCTGAGACTTTTTGTATGCTTGATCTTGCTCAGGCCTCACCGGGCCGGTGGGTGGTGCGGCATGTCCGGGCTCAGAGGGGGGGCTTGACATGAGGCGGACATCTATCGAGACTCCAACAATGTGCCACTTTGATTCGTAGATTCGAGGCCTCAATGGCTCTGGAGAGGCTATTTGCTGGAAGTATGGTAACGGCTGGGGAACAACAGCCACCAAGCCGGGATAATGAATGCCGCAAGGGCAAGGACGAGGGCGAGGGGAGGACTTGGGTTGTCTGTCGCGCTGGGCCGTTCCTGAACGTGCAACGACGAAGTCAATGTGAATAATGCGCCAGAGTCAATGCTGGAAAGGCGGTATGGGACAATTGCTCGGCGATCACGTTGGGCGGGTTCGACGTTGTATGGACTGAGAGAGAGGGAGGAGATCAGTGTCACCAGTATGGGTATGGGTATGGGTATAGGTATGGGTTATGGGTGCTGCGTATTATCGAAAAGAAATGTCAACGTGCGGAAGCGACTATCGGTGTGAGGTACAGCGCGGTGGCGCAACAGCTCTGTAGTAGCGTAGTACCGCGGTAGATGATACCTAGCCTTATGCGCCGATTAAGGTTGTGGCAGAAAGAGACCACTGGTACGTGCCAAGAAGTACGAAGCTGATTTGTAGCTGTAACCATTTTATTTTATTATAGATGGAAATATCCGGGGAATCTCATCAGAGCAAAAAATAATGGACTGTTTCTGTGAGGGCTTATCGTCGTACTGTACCTAGGGTACTTATCTATGTATATCAATCAATATCAACAAGGTCCCTCCTGCAGCTACCCATTTTACACATGATACAGTACCTATCCAGACTATGCCACGATTGCAATCCCGCCGAATTCAACAAACGGCACGGGCACGCTGGTTCTCCTTGGTCCCTTCTCTGGAATAAAGTTCTGTGTCCATGCCCGCGGACAACTGCCCCGGGAGACCGTTGGCAACAAACCCTGTTGGTGAGCTGCAGGCCGACAACCTATAGATCAAGAACGTGTTTCTGCAGAGATGTCGCCCAGAGATATAACGCAAACAAGGAGTCCCAGGCCCTGTGAGACTTTCAAAGCCTGCAGTACTCATTGCCGTTTTTTTGTCCACCGCGAGATACCCAATAGAAAATGGAGTCCAATCAATTTGCAAATCCACCTCGGTTCTTGGGAACATCTTGCTATACCTGGTGATTGAATCGGTGGGGAAAGAGCGGGCATTGTAAAGTGAAAATACTTTCGAACAAACCGAAAAGCGGCCTCATCATGGCGACTTGGGGCCTGTAAGAAATAAGCCACTAGTTCCCTTCTGCTTTCACAAATGCGACAAATTTCGGCAAGCAAGAACGCCAGGTCCATCCCTGAGTCAACAGGCACGCAAAACTCTCAGGTACTTGTATTTAGTAGGGGTATCATATCGACACTGTTCACCAACTTTGTCCCAACTCCTTATCCTGTAGCCATAAAATGCCAGTCCAAGCAAAAATCACGCCCAGCCTTTATCAGCTAGCCAATGAATCCACATTAACTTGCCCTCATGGACTCCTGGTATTGATGTTTCTTTACACAATCCCAAACAGTTTCCTCCTCTTCGCGCCATTAGCCTCTGTGTCCTTGCTCAAACTTAATTCTTTGGCCTTTTTGATCTCCGAATCAACAGACCAGTCCTCCAGGAAATCCCCGGCCTTTCCAAGAACATCTTCCATGTCAAATGTTGGAGTACCGAATGGATCCATGAGTCCTTCCGAGCCGATGAATGACGAAGTTTCGAAAGGAATATCTTCTCCCACGCTGTCTTGCCACACCGAACTGTCCTTGACTTCCTTCCCGGGTTGGAGATGGCGAGATGACTCCATTGGCAATATCTTGTGATCTTCTGGTTTCTCCAACACTTCCCCATCTGCGGTTATAAAAGCCTGGGCTTGTGCACCAACAGCTGGACTACTATTCAGTTGTGAGTTGCGCTCTGGGATCAGCCTATGTCGTCCAGCGTTACTGAAATGGTCTCCAAAACTAACGATCATCGTGCTGTCATCTGATGAATCCTCATCAAAAAGGTCCATGGTCTCTTGAGGTGGGGGAGAAGGAGGTACTCGCTTGGGAAGAGGAGTTGACTCTGCTAGGTTGCGCTCTTTCTCTCTATTCTTGTCGGAGGGTAGCATGTCAAATGATACCCGTTTCCTTGACTTATATAAACTATCCGTTTTGGAATTACTGTCCCATGGATTCTTCAGGGCAGCCTCGAACAATAACTGAGTACTCGGTAAATCTTCCGGAGAATGGCTCCTGCTCGTAGGTGAGGGTGGGACAATGATGTCTTTCAAGGGCGTGAGTTCCTCTCCATCAGAATGTTCGATATGTTGCCAGGACGATTCATCATGAGCATCCCAGTCTGGCGCGTCATCTTCTTCCAGTCGCAGAATTATATTGTCGTAAGAACTGGTACTCACAGCGTCGTCACCACCGGGGTCGTCGCATTCCATGAAGACACCATTAGAAACGGGCTCTATTTTTACCGATGCCCATGGACTCTGCTCACCAGGCCCAATAACTTGGGAAGCAATTTTGGGAGTCTTTGGAGAACCATTCTTGGAAAGAATCGGCCCCATTACCTGAAAATCGTCAACCTCGCCTCGAATAGACCGTTCAGATGAAAAGTCCGATGAAACGCCAACTTGTGGAGTTGACTCTTTCTCGGCGACTTCTCCTGGAGAGTTGTCATGATCAAGTTGTAAGAGACCACCATCAAGGGGCCGGTCTGAGGAATGGCCCGAATTACTTTGAAATTCGTTTGCAAAATTTGGTTTAGGTCGCGATCCCATATCTTCGCTGTCGGTATCTTCATCTGAAGAATCTTCCCGGTAGGTTTCATTCTTGACTATATCATTTTGAAAAGGAGCCTTGGTGGGCGCGTCACGAACCTCCTCGAGATTTTGATCATGCCGCACCTCTTCGACAGCAAGTTCTTCAGCCCGAGAGTCTTCAGACAAAGCTTCGTCAGCCGAGTGGTCGCCGAGCAAAGTCTCCTCCGACTGAACTTGTGGGCCTAGGCCTGATACAGGCCGAATCTGAAGTCGCTGGTCGAGCGCTGACTGATTCAGTACCGCATCTACCAGAATCTCCTCGCTGAGTGTCTTCGAGTCGCTCGCATCCAGGTCACCCCTCATTCTCGGAGTTCGAGCATCCAAATTGATTGAGATCAGCGGTTTCTCTGTAGAAATATCCACCACGTCCTCCTCAAGAATTCGATCATGAGATTCATGAATCTTAGATGATCCTATACTATTGCTTGATATTATGGGGGTCGTGTTATACGATTGCGTGCTGGAAGCACACAGTCTCACTGCTCTTGGACTCTCATGAGAAGCATGCAGATTTACGGACGACTTTGGCGTCGCTGTTGGTAGTGCAGGTAAGGGTTGTGAGGGCAAAACTTGGCTTGATCCAGCCGCCGAATGTGAGCTCTGGTGAGGATGTGGTGGAATCTTCCCGAACTCGGGAGACTCCAAGCCAAGGCCGCCTTGGAAGAAAGGAGAGGCAAAGGTGGCAAGCTCGGGTAATAAAGGAGGGTTGTTCAGGACGCGAGGTACGTAAGGGGTCTGTAATAGACTAATGTCCTTCTCATCGTAATTTGAAGCAAATTCTCCCCGGTCCGTAGAGCTCGACTTCTGATTAGTTGATGGAGCACTCGTTTCATCTTCGGCTTGTGGATTGAAGACCAGCTCATCCAGCTCATGAGCACATGTAGATTTGAGATCGGCTCGGGTATCATGGTCTTGCGGGCATTCTTCTGTGATCGAAACTCTGGAAGAGGTATGCGCGTCATGAATTACCGAGCCTGCCGCTGTAATATGCTGGAATTTTGTTCGCTTTTTCCGATACTGAAATTCTTCCAGATTGCGAGAAGACGGCGCAACTTCCGTGACATAGCTGATTTCTTCCTCTGAAGACACCGATCCTTGCCGTTTAAAAACAGCCCTTCCGTCGTCCGAGTATGGCTTTGCTGTCGTATCAGGAAACCCTAGCTTTAGAATGTCATCTAGGCTATTCCTGCAGGCAGCGGATGTTTGGTTATGTCGCTTTGGACTGCAAGACGATTTCATAGCTGATACCTCCGATTCTAGATTCGTGTTGAAGCGGTTCATCTTCCTTCTCCGAGGCCCCTGTCGTGAGTACGGTCCATGGCCCAAGGTTGAGAAGTCCTGGAACTCATCGGCATTACCAACCTTCTGTAATCGTTTTGTACTCTGGCGCATATCCCAGGCAACTCGCTGAGCATCTGGGGTAAAAGATGATCCCATCGATGAGACCCTCCTTTGTGAAGAGGCACTAGGCATTTGATCTATGTTGTGTGCGGACTTTTGGCTATATTTGCGAGCCGTAGAAGTCTGTGAATTCTCTTGTGGAACGTATTCTGGACGTAATATAGAGTGCCGCTGTGATCTCCCGATATCCATCAATCTGGACTGTGTTTGCTGCCGGCGTCGTCCGTGTACGTCTGGTATTGGTGTGGGTGTAGATATGCTTGGTCCATCCCAACGGGCACGTTTAGAAACATAGGAGCCCTTCAACCAATTTAAATCAACCGGCCTTTTGATCCCTTGTGTGACTTCTTCTGTGTACGTATTGGAGCTAGCTCTGTCCTCAGCTTTGTCCTTCTTGAATGCGGACGACGTTGGGATATCCTCCGCTATAGCGCGTTCCTTACAGGAGATCGTTTCATGATCCGAATGCCATTGCTCCTCTACTTCATCGTCTCCCGTCGACGACAGCCCTGATTCCGTATTCTTAATAGCATGTCCAGCAATCGATTCGGCATCAGCCTCGGCGGTTGACTTGCACCAGGCAAGAGCGTCTGCCGAGCTCAGATGCCCCAGTCCGTGGTCCGCCACTCTTTTCAAAACATTTGATTTCGTGAACAGCATTTCTTTGGCTCCTGGTCTCCACCAGCCACGGGGTTTGGGTGTCTGATACCGCCATGGATTTACCCACCCGCTCTCCTTATTGAGTGGCCCTCGCAACCTCGCAGACTGTAGAATCGGAAGGTGCCCATTCAAGTATCTCCTTGCTTGGTGTTCGTATCGTTGGCGCTTCCTCCGGATCTCATCTTCGGTCTCCTCAGTGTCACTGCCCCCGCATACGATATCCTCCGGGCTGAGCGCAGGTGAATAGTGGAATGCTGCATCGTGGGGTTTGTTGATACTGCGTGGCCCCCTGCTGCTGAAAAGATCCATGGTGATGAATGTCCCATCCGAAAGCCAGGAGTCGGAATAGCATTGAAGCGGCTGAGGTGGTGGGGTTGGATCTCACGGGCGTTGACGGGGTAGCACAGATACAAGAAGGACGCGTTTTTTGGCGTTAAGTGCTTTTACGCGACGAGGGACGATGTGTAACTTCACTGGCAGAAAGTGCTGGAGATTTGTACAGGTTGCGTCTGATAAATGTCTCGGAACTTGCAAAGTTATCTTGAGCTTGAGAAAATAAAAAGGTGTATAAAAAATACCGGCAAGCCATCGAAGGCAGCTGGGTTGAAGGGTCCGTGGGCCGTCAAATTTATATTATTTACATGATTGCGGTATTACTAGAGTACGGAGGTACGTACCTAGCTAGGTCCTTTTCATGATAATCGAGTACCCCGGGTTATGCATATCACGAATGATGGATCATAATCTGCAGCTTTGAAGGTATTTCAAAAGGGTTTTGATCTAATGCCGTCTTTGGACACTTCGCAATAATTGTAATAATTGCAGTGAATAGTGAGATACACCAGATCCCATCTGATGATGAGGGTGTGTGACCGGCAAACTACGGCTGTGATCCTCATTGTTTACTTTCTCAAAATGAGTATTTCAGATGCTTTAAAACCAAGACCGCTGTAAGCGTTCATATAAATTCTTTGGTCATCCACTTGACCCGAGACATTTATGATGTGAATTGGTTGAATAGAGCAGAGCCTCATTTTCATGGGATTTCGAGGGGGTTGTTTTCGTTGGCAAGCCAACGCCGAATTTCAAGGTTGTCGCGGCCCGCCTGCGCGACCATCAACACAACGCGTCGAGATATTGAAGGTATTCGAGCATGTTAACACATATATCGCATAGTCGCCAGCGTCCGATCCACCAAATCACGATGATCCATAGACCTATCCTTTAAGTTCAAGAGCTCAATATTGCGACGAGAACAACCCCCCACCCCCAACATCTGAAATCTGCCATTGCGATTACCCTTGCCATGGAGCAAGCGTGGCTAGACTCCCTCTCAGAGGACTGGGTTTCGCAACCAAGATCATCAGGCTCTCCAGCACCTTCATTGCCGTCATTGACAAGCAATACCTCGGGATCCTCTCACGCGCCCACGAGGGCGAGTCGCATACCACAATATAATCCTCAGAAAAAGTCATGGACCGCGGCCCCCGACAGCCCTTTGAGCGAGCGGAGTGCTAACGAGAATAATCTTCCGTTGTCTCAGCGCGGTTCCAAAAGCCCTTCAAAACTTCGAGAAGAATTGACGGGGAGTGCGCGCGGACGACATCTTTCTCGAACAGTGTCGGCGTCCACAACACAATCAACACAATATCACACAGTTCAGCATAAATCGGTCAGTTTATCGCCAAAGAAGACCCCACACGAAACACCTGAGTGGAAGAGGCGACTGCTGCACGGAGAGGTTGCCTATGGGGAGCAGCGCGATCTATTCAGTCCTGCGGGTCTCGAAAATATATTTCGGCCTCCCCAATCTCCGTCTTCAAAGCCATGCAAGCACACTACCAGCAAGATTGGGAAATTAGAAGAAGAAAGCGTGGTGATGCCGTCGAGCCCACCGCCGTACAACATCAATAGAAGAAGCCACGAGACCGAAACGAAGTCGGGCGAGGATAGAAAGGAGATGGACGGTCGAAACCGCGACCAGCCGCGAGTGATGAAGTACAAATTAACAGACGATGGAAGCAGCGAATTCTCGGCGACTGATCTGAGCAGAAGTAGTAACTTCCATCCCAGAGCCGCAACTTCTCGAAACGACCCAGAGCATGATACAGACCCAGAACTTTCTGTTTCGCAACAGGCACGCCTGGTGGAAGGAGGAGGCCGTATAGTGAGCGGCCAAAGTGACATGCGGAATGAAGAGCTCAGCCCGATATATGTCTCAAGGCATAACACTGCCGACGGAAACATCGATTATGCAGCCAACATACCTGCTACCGAGCTCAAACAAAGATTAGATGGCGTTCTGGAAGATAGCCCACTCAATACTAGTGAGAGACTGGATGAGAGTTCACGGATTATGTTTGAGAATGTGACGGCTGACACGGACGACTTTGCACATAATGGTCGGTTTATCAATATTCGGAGAGGGGGTCGCTCACAGGAAGGATCTTTTCAACAGCGTATGTTGAGCTCTTCGTCCCTTCCAGCTATAGACGAATCTGGGATGCTACCTGAGGAGTCGATGCAAGCAAGCACGCCAAAACAATTACCCAATATCAGTAAGACGCGAACATCAAACGAGTATCAAGAACAGCCACTTCAGGGGTTGTCTCCAATTCCACAGACACCGCATCCTAGTCCCTCTAAGTCTGACGAGAGGCACCCCGAGGCCAGTTCAGGTAGTCCACTGAAAATTTTCGGTACTTATGATACCTTCACCAACCAGAAACTTCTGCGCCGGTTGAGTCAGTTTGAAGGAGACTTTGATGGAACTGGGGAGCCTAGCGTGCCTCTCGCTTCTGGGCAAGAACCAACGAATTCCGAATTGAACGAAGGGTTTGTGGCAGCGTCAAGTCCAAATAAGTCTCATCAGTGGGGTCACAGCCGGCAGCGTATGTCGAGGAAAGTTACCAATTTTGGGAAGGGGGAATTAGACGATTTCCAATTCAGCGAAGAGGCATCGTACGATTCTAGTTCAGCCAACAGTCAAGATGCGGACAAGGAGAACATGTCTCTACCTATGCTTGACCCAACAACTCAAACCAAATTCAGATTCCAGTTGGAACCTTCGCCAGCTCTGGGCCAAGACATGGTTACGTCGCGCAAGACGAGGTACACCAGTACTACGAGCACCACAAAGCGTACTACGAGTGTCCGCAAAATGGTTCGGCCTGCTACGACAAACTCAGAAGCATCGACTGGGCTGTCTCCGTCTCAGAAGATTGAGGACCTAGAAACCCCGAGGAAGAGAAATGGAAATTCAGAAGGGAAAAGGCTCCCAAGATCTCCTTTCAAAGATCCAACCCCAAAAAGGCGCCGCACTTTACAAAAGACCGATATCAGTGAGGCAGAATTCGGGGATGATACTGCCGGATTAGACTCGTTGAAGGATACTCATCAGCAAATGCAATCCGTTATTGGAAAGAAGCGAAAGGATGCGAGACATGGAGATGACCAACAAGCAGCAAACCCTAAAGTCCTCGCAATGCGTCAGATATTAAGGCCACGGACGCCAACGCCGAGCCAGAGAAGTAGTCAACAGCACGAGCGCCACCCACTTTTGGAACTGGACATATCCGACATCGAAAGAGCAAGACTGATGCAAGAAAAGAAGATCGCGCAGATTCAGGCGGAACTTGATTCTACAGACCCCCTAAGAATTACCACAGTCTTGGATGCCAGCCATCGTTTGCGCGATGAGAGTCGCAAGGGATCCGTTACGACACAGGATTTTCTTGATGAGGCTAAGAAGATCATGGCGGGGATTCGTGGTAAAGCAAGACCAAGAAGTGGTCTCACTAGCCTTGAGGAGTCTGAGGCTGAGAACGATCGAAACAAATCTCCTGAAGAAGATGCGGAAGCCAACCTGGAGGATTCGTATCAGGAGTCCACCAAAGAACCCTTTTCAAGGCCTCCAAGTCGGGATGGAAAACCGATAACAAGAATGCCTATCATGCAAGATGATCCCGTGCTCCTGGACCATCTTCGCAAATACCAAGAAAGGAGTGACGTGGACGACGTTATTGCGTCCTCCATACGAACCATGGCCATGGCCAAAGAGGCTGTAGACGAGGCCAAGGAGATTGAAAGAATCACAAACGAGACAATCTCAAGGGCTTCTGGCCTACGTCTGGCTGCAGAGAACTTCGTTGAAAGCGAGCCACCAAATATTCGAATATCTGGAAATCCAGAATTTCACAGAAAGCGAAAACATTCTACCTCCTCCGTTCCAACAGGCAGCGAAGCCTCAAGGGACGCCGACTTTCCCTCCCAGGGGTCCAATGCTTCATCCAACCAGTCAACAACACGCTCTATTCCTACGGGCTCATCGAGAGGCTCAGACTCCCGGCGAGTCATTGCTCCGCATACCGTATCTCATTTGATTCCCGAACAACTCGCCGGCATGGTGTTTGACCGCGAAAGGAATATTTGGGTCAAGAGAAAGAGTGTCAGCGCTGAGAGTGGCGGCCAGGGTTTTTTATCTTCAGATGAGACTGAAGATGATCCTTTCGGAGACATCCCTGACTTATCAGTCGATGAAACCCAAGAACGGCAAAGAATCGAAGCAATTGCGGCTGGGTTAAAACAAGAGGCACAGCCATTGAGTGGGACCCAGAAAATGCCAAACGTAACAGTCTCCCAACAGAAAGATTTTAGTTATCAAGCTCTTGCGCCAAATACTCGAGACAAGGCTCCATTTCATCTTTCGAAGCTCTCCCCCTGTGCGACAGAAGGTTCAGTCCAAGGCCCCGATGACAAGTCCGCTCCATCGCAGGTTGAGCAAACGCATACTCCGAGCTTACCGGTCTCTCATGTATCGAGCAAAGAGGTCAACGGTTGTAAAGTATCTGCCAAGCCCGAAGCTACTGAGGAGGTTGAAGGAGAGATATCAATCCACGAAGATAGAATCTCTGGAAGTCCCCATCGACGTCGCAATGTCACAATATCGTTTTCTTCCCCTCTCGCTTCGATCATCAAACCGCCTGACTATGATTTTGAAAGTAGTTTCGAGCGTACCATCAATGGAGACATCTCACAGCATAGCGAGATTGGAGAGGTTGAAAACGACAGTGTTCTTGTAGCCAAGCGAGGGGGCAACCAAAGAGGTACTACAACAAGAGTTCATACTACTGTCAGGAAATCATCTCGTGGGACTTCTCTTGGGCGTCATACATTTTCTGGTCGGCCAGTGTCACGCATCGACGAGCGGGATGAGGAATCCTCTGACGTAGAGAATGACGATCCACATCGGCGCAGTATCAACGTTGTTGTGACTACCCCTGCCTCAAAACGAGTAACAAGCATGGCTTTAGTTACACCTCGGCCATCGCATGAGCTAGGAACACTTTCTCTTACGCCACTCTCTGCTTTCACAATACACCAAGAAGACGCATCATTCGGGTTAAACGTTAGTTATATTGGCGCGGGACAGCGATTCACTCATGGCAACAGCCAGCAGAAGACTCTGTCGCTGTCAATTAAGTCGCTGGTGGAAAAGATCACAGAGCTCGAGCCATACGAACCTTTCTGGGAGGACATGAAGCAGATGGACTTGAGTGAGAAGAGGCTCACGACTCTACACAAGCTAGATGAGTTCTGTGGGAAAGTTGAGAGACTCGATGTTTCCCACAACCGCATAAGCCAGCTGAATGGGGTTCCGGGATCCGTTCGAACCCTGAGAATAACACACAATTGCGTCTCGGAGTTGACAGCTTGGAATCATCTCAGCAACCTACAATACATCGACATCTCAAACAACGAGATCGAGTCTTTATCGGGTCTCAAATCTCTGGTTCACTTACGAAACCTGCGTGCTGACAACAATAAGATCAGCTCCTTGGACGGCATTGAACAACTAGATGGTTTGCTCAGTCTGCGCCTGAGAGATAATCTGTTCAAATCGATCGATTTTAGCGGTACCGGGCTTCAGAGGTTGACGGATCTGGATCTCAAAGATAACTGCATCCAACATGTCCAGAGTATCGATGAATTAATGTCTCTGTCGGACCTCAATCTGGAAGGCAACGAAATCATCAACTTTTCACTAGCTAGCCCTCAGATGCTCTGGACCTTGAAATATCTCAGATTAAGTGGAAACAACTTGGCTTCTATTGATGTCAGCTCATTTCCTTGTCTCCGGTTATTGTATCTCGACCGGAATCGCCTGGGCACTGTGGGCGGTCTTCTCAAAACTAAGCGCCTTGACAGTCTATCTCTGCGAGAGCAACAAGGGGATGCGACACTAGACATATCGTTCTTATGCGAGGCATTTGAAGTCCGCAAGCTGTTCTTGTCCGGGAACTTGCTTGAGACCTTCGAGCCTACTTCCGCGTTCCTGAACTTGCAGTATTTAGAGCTTGCGAACTGTGGATTGGAGTCACTTCCTCCCGATTTCGGTCGAATGTTTCCAAATACACGAGTCTTGAACTTGAATTTCAATGCCCTTCGGGATCTGAAACCTCTCCTAGGTATTCAACGTTTGAAGAGGCTTCACATAGCCGGCAATCGATTGTCAAGGCTGAGGAAGACGACAAGTATCTTGTCACAGTTCTGCTCTCTTTCGGCAACGGATCTTCGAGGTAACCCGTTGACTTTGGGATTCTATCCGCCCCTTTTAGATACAACATTAGCCGTGCGCAAGCTCAATGATGGAGGAGATGTAGTGGAGCCATTTACAATTGGCAAGGTGGATAGTGGGCGAGATGCCAAGTATGCTGGGTGTCTGGACAAAGAGACCAAAATGAGGAGGAGGGTGTACGAATTGTTAGTGCACGGAACTTGTCCCCGGATAAGGACTCTGGACGGTTTGGATGTTGACAGTTCCACGATGGACTTGAAAGATGAGACTTGGGACACTCTAATGGAAGCAGGCGTGTTATCGTCGTGTCCGAGTGAAGCTGCGTCAAGTATTGACAACGGAGATGGCAGCATTTTGAAACAGTCGGTGCCGGAGCAAAATTCTCCAGAGCCGCTGGTCCCAGAAGAGCGCTGGCCTGCTGAGGATAGTTTTGCTTGAATAACGGGTGTTTTGATAATGCATAATGAGCATTAAATCCCGGGTTTGTTTGTTGTAAAATAGCGTGGAGTTTTGGTCGGCGGCATACGGACGGAGTTTGGTTGTGTGTATAGTACCGAGTATCAATAATGACTGAATGATTTCTGTATGAGAATTCAAAAGCAATTTCCTCGATGCTTTTGACAGCCAATGATCCATATCTATTCTCAGCTTTACATAAAAGTACACTCAAAGTCGGAAGTTTTTGATGGCGCATGCTTTGAGTATTTTGCTTTTGTTAGAGGATGGTCGATTCTGAAAACGATACGCAACTTTCTATAATTTGGAAGGGGCATTTCTCTTCCACTCATTTACTCGCCTCTTTGCTTCTTCACCCCTCACTCCCTCTCTTCTCGCTTCAGCATCCATTCGGTGAGCCTCCTCCTCGCTACGTTCCAGATATCCCAGCGTCTCCCGAAACATCTCCTTCTTCAACTCCCTGTAAACACCCTTTTTTGCCTTCTCTACCAGCTTCCGGTCAGTAATGATCTTCATCGCTTCCTCAAATCCGCCCAGTCCATCAACGATTTTACTCTCCAGAGCTTCCTGTGCTCCAAATCTCTTAGCCTCGAGCACCATTATTTTGTATACATCGGGTGTGAGCTTTTCGCGAAATATGGAAGACATCGCAGGCCGCAAAGGAACACCGAGATCGAGCTCGTTCAAGCAGAGGAACCCGCGAGATGGATTGAATATCCTGTAATCGTGATAGATTGCTAGCATGAAGCCTCCGGCAAAAGCGTGCCCGTTGACTAATGCGACAGTTGGCATTGGATAGCTGAGTTTACCAGAGAATTAGAAACATTATTAGAAAAGATGAGGGAAGGGTAGACAACATACGTTAAGAACCGTCTGAATAGAGCAAACAGACTGTTATGATAGAAGCCTTTCGTTGAAGAAGCATGTTCCAAGTCCAACCCATTGCTATAAAATTTTGGGATTCCTGAAGTCGTGATCAAGACTCCGGGTGGGTAATCATGCTCGAGAATGTCGAGAGCTAGGAGAAGCGTTTGGCAGAATGAAGTAACGAGACGGTTGTCAGGAGGCGATGTAAATGTCAGAATATAAACAGCATCTGCTGGCGATGTGACGATGACTGTGCCGCTGGCACTGGTTGCTTTGGGCGAGGAGAGAATAGGGAGGTGAAACAGTGTCTTTGTTGCCATTTTGATGCTACGGAAAGTCAAATTGGAAGCTGCGTACAGAGATGGAGGATGATGTGTAGAAGCAAGAAGCTGGAGATGAGGTACGAGCCCCTCCACATTCACGAAGAGTGTTGGACTGTGATCAAAGCGGACCTCGGTACACATGCCCTGCGCGCCTTTTGAACAAGAACCCCAAAGAATTCACAATATTGATGTCTGGTCTCGTATTTTGTGATGTACCCAGTAATAATGAATTGGAAAATATGATAACGAAGCTGGCTGGTTTTAAAATTGGTCAAATAATAAGGTAATGTAGGCACTATAACACAGATGAATTGACAAAGCTTCATTGACCCACTCGCAAGGCTGGACGGCTGGGATCAGCGCAAGGCTCACGAAGCTACAATCTTTTTCGCGAGATCTGTCACCACCGCGACAGTATTACCATCAAGCACTACTCGAGGCTCCGAGTTCTTCCTCGAGTCTGCAATATGGCAGCGGCAGATAAGTCCAAAACGATCCTTTTCTTCCATCCCGACCTAGGTATTGGAGGCGCAGAAAGATTGATCATCGATGCTGCCGTGGGGCTTCAGAACCGTGGCCACAAAGTCGTCATCTTCACAAGCCATTGCGACCCAAAACACTGCTTCGAGGAAGCTCGAGATGGTATGCCAAGATTCGATATCCATATCTGTCTTTAAAGCATCTAACATACATTAGGTACCCTCGAAGTGCGGGTTCGCGGTAACTCGCTGATCCCAGCCTCCATATTATCTCGATTTTCGATCCTGTGTGCCATCTTACGACAGCTCCACCTAATCCTCTGGACATACTTCACATCCGAACTCAGTCTACTAAGACCAGACGCTTTTGTGGTGGATCAGCTGAGTGCTGGATTACCATGGCTACGATATTTCTACCCAGATACCCGAATTTTATTTTACTGCCATTTTCCTGACCTTCTGCTCGCACAAGGGAGGTCTGCGTGGTGGAAGCGGATATACAGAGTACCTTTTGATGCTCTCGAGGAATGGAGTATGGGATTTGCGGACTCAGTGGCAGTCAATTCGGGGTTTACGAAGAGTGTAGTGAGGAGAGTCTGGCCAGAACTTGGCAGATCGAAAGATCTTCAGATTGTATATCCGTGTGTAGATGTCAGAGAGAAGACTTTTGAAGAGGAGGAAGGCATTGTTTCTGCCTGGCATGACAAGGGTATATTGTTGAGTATCAACAGATTTGAGCGGAAGAAAGACATTGGTCTCGCCATCAAAGCTTACGCCGGCCTCGGTGAGCACGGGCGAAAAGGAGTCAGACTGGTACTTGCAGGTTCGTCATTACCAAGCTAAATTTGAATGCGACTGACGAAGTTAAGGTGGCTATGATAACCGCGTTCAGGAGAATGTGTTGTATCACAAGGAGCTTGTCACTCTCGCCGAATCATTCGGGCTAAAGACCGCGACTACGAAAACGATCGTGACAGCTCTGAATATCCCAGATGATGTGGATGTTCTATTCCTCCTTTCAGTACCAAATACACTGAAAGATATGCTACTGAGATCGGCCCGTCTCCTTGTATACACCCCCTCAAACGAGCATTTTGGCATTGTTCCCCTCGAAGCTATGTTAGCTGGAATTCCAGTTTTGGCAGCAAACACCGGTGGACCCCTCGAGACCGTCGTGAACGGTAGGACAGGCTGGCTTTGCTCACCCGAAGATACCGAAAGTTGGACCGGAGTTATGAACAAGGTGCTGCATAAGCTGTCCGAGAAAGAACTTGCGTCTATGGGAGCTGCTGGCAAGGAGAGGGTGAAGAGGGAATTTTCGGATGCCAAAATGGCGGAGAGACTTGATGAGATAATAGCAGGAATGACCAAATCCAAGCGGAGAAGTGTTCGGGGGTTGTCGTCGTTTCTGTTGACGATAACGTTGGTGCTCTTTGACATTGCCTACTACCTTGCTTCACAAAACCAAGCACTGAACAAGAGGCTCGACAAAGTGCGACTGCCTCCCTTTACACTGACAGTGTTGTCTGGAATCTCTTGGGTGGCATATTTTGCGGTGGGGTATTTCCCATAGCATACGTGACAGCTAGATAGAATATATCTATGATGTACAAACTCCAATACTGAGGACCCTTGATGGCCCAGCCCAGGCGAGTCCTTGACTACGGGTTCTAAGCTCTATATTCTATTTGGGTATTTCAACACTACAAATTTTCATCACAAGTATTAATTCTGATGTTGTTTGGCCATCGATCCTTTTCACGTCTCGGCGGCTCAAACTCTCACATCTAAGCCGCAGTCCAATTCGGCGTCACCCTCTTCAAGAACTTCATGAACTTCCCCAGTCCCACAGCATACTCTACATTCCCCTCTGGGTCGATTACTCTCTCCGGCCACGCAATACCCGCTCCATACAGTCCGGTGACCGTCATTCCTTTCTTGCTTTGAAAACTTCCGGTTTCGTGATTGAATTTGACATCTAGCTTCTTGCCCTCGCTCTCTAAGGTCGGTAATTCGTTGCGGTGAAATCCAATGGCCTGCACAACGTGTGTACACCCTGGCAAGTGATCAAGATAGCTTTCTTGCTCTTTCTCTTTTGTCGTGGACACCTTCTCCAGATAGCGACTCACATCTGATAAAAGCAATTTATCCTGCTCAAGGTTTTGCTTCGCCCACGTTGCAACCTCGCCCTTGAGGCCAGTGTTGTCTCTCAAGATCCATCCATCCTTCTCGACAGCATACCGGAGGGGATGGCGGGTGAACCATTTGATACGTAGATGAGGATGTGTGTCACGCGCAAGGTTGTAGAGATTCCGGAGGACAAGAATAGCGCTGTGAGAGGCACCGATTACCGCTACTGTCAGATTGGCGTCGGAGGGGAGAAGCTTGGAGATGAGACTAGGCTTGAGGGCAGGATCAAGACCTATCTCTTGGATGTTTTTGACTGGGAGAGGACCAGTCGTCGGAGCTGAACCACTACAGAGAACCAAGAGATCAGAAGAGACAGATTCGGGTCCGGGCAGCTTCCCGTCGGATTTTAACTTGACAGTCCAGTTCGTTCCCTGCGTTGTGATCAGTCTGCTGGTAATGATCTTGGACCGTCTCAAATGCCACCACTTACTTTTGTCCATGATGCACTGTATACACTCCCAAGCTGCTTATAAACGCCCTTGGCCTCGTCTAAGCCTTTTGTTAACATGATACAGAGATCAGCTGCTTGGGCAATGTGGCACGTGTTTTCTTGGTTCAAGCCCTTAAGATGAGTATACGGATTTGGTGACTTCATTTCACTCGCAATTTTTCTGAAGGGCTCTACCCCCTCAGCATAATCCACAAAGCGCTTGACCTTAGTATTACTACCTCTCGTTAAACCACGTGCTTTGGGAAGGGCGAGCCAAACATACCTGGGCACTTCACGGTAGTACTTATTCAACCTCCCACCCTGAAAGAGGTCATCAACCCACAATATTGGGCTCTTCTTCTGCTCCAGCAGATTCCCAACAGCCGCAATGCCTCCAGGTCCGGCACCTACGACCACTGCTCGGTACTCTAATGGCACCTTCTCGGAGCACCGCCTCAAACACTGTTGTGACGAAGCCATGGAGTTGAATGCAAGGAAGAAGCTCCTTCCAGACCTCATCCTGACAGGATGATTTGGCTTTAATACCAACATCTTTAAATGGGGAGAGGAATTATTCAACGCAACAGGCCTGCAGACATGCAATGACGCGCGTAATCGCCTTGGCCAGCAATCAACTTTCTTCAGTGTTTCACTAGAAGCTTCAAAGATATGCAAGTATCCGTGGTGTGGGTATGATATATTGATTGGTGGCACGCAAAAGGGTGGAGAGTGTTCTTGAGGACTGAGTTCGGAAAGGAAAAAACATCGCCGCTATGGCGCTAGTGCAAATTTGGAATCTGAAATGGCAGAGTCAGCTGCGGCATCCAGGATTTAAGATAGGTAAGGCTTTTTTGGTTAGATACACCTTTTCATGTATAAACTCCGCACGAAATTTCCATACTCGTGCCTGGAAATCATGTATTATATTACAAGTCTTTGTTGGAGAGCTCCCATGAATCGAGTCTCGCTTTACGCTAGTAAGCGAAGGCGCCCCCCTTTTTGTGCGGGGGAATAAAGAAACTAGGAGTGTTAACCTCAAGAAGAGTTGTCCCATTTTGTCTTTCCTGCATTTACTAAATGATCCAATTAATTTGACGCACTCATCACAACTAGCAGCACTAATCATCGTCTTGATTTCCATAATACAAAGCTAGGTCACAGACTCTTGCTATACCTACCTAAAATACCGGTCTATATACTAAGGTTTTAACCTACGTCTGTTCAAATTTGTGCTTCATTGAAGTTCTCGCGGGCGCCGAAAGGCCGGCTGGCAACACCTAATCCTCAATTACAAGAAAAAGCCTTCTTCGACGGCTGCGTTAAAGCCACCGAAGTCACCCGAAATTTGACCAAAAGAAAACAGTCACATTTGGGGATCTCATCTACTTTCGAAAGTTTCAAGGACAAATGGGCTTCAGCGGTCGGCTGTGACACCGAAACGTGAGCGGTTTCGTCACTTCAATGCTGTATGGCGATGATGACGGGGCAAGCAATGATAGGAACAGTTCAACAGACTTTGCGTGTATCGATCACCAATCATTTATTTGAACTAGTGGTATATTATATGTTGCATATTGTTCTCTTATGTAAAGTATTTCGCAACTGAGTCAAGATACCCAGTCTTTCCAAGCGAAGAAGACAATATGTCCCAAGACATTCCCCAACTTCGCCAAGATTCAGTAAAGCCTTGGTGCTCCATGTTTCTTGGTATCTAGTTCGTGGAGATGGAATATGACTGGGGGAAGCTCTTCCAGAGTACGCGAGGTGTCGAGCTTCCACGAAAGGTAAGGAGCACGATTCACGTTCCTATATGAGATGGAGGGATGGAGTTGGAGTTGTTCATTCATCCTCGTCTTGCAGGTGCGGATTTTCCGTTCCATGCGGCAGGCTGCCACTGTTCACTCGGCCCACCACGAGCTTGTTTCCAAGGATCTTCTTTCACTTTCATTTCTTTCGCTTGCTTTGCATTGGCACTCGTGTCTTGCTTGGGGCGCTCAACGAAATGATGCCGTATGCCATCTGGAACCTGGATTTTTATGGTTTCTTCTGGTCTCTGTGGAGGTTCTGCTTGGGCCTTCTTCGTATTGCTTCCTTCTCCATCATTGTCGGATACCGTATTCTCCATCTGCGAAGCTGCTTCTAAAGTTGGAACTGGCCGTTCTAGTGCCTGCCCAGGCGCATCTAAGAAACTTGGTTTGGAGGCCCACCTCGCATCGGCTTTTGCAGCGAGAACCTTCAGGTTTTCCTGGCGTACTAGGTCTTGTGATTGTTCGGTCAGAGATGGTGGATCAGCGCGTGTGTGCCGAAGCCACTGGTGCCATTGAGGCGAAATATTGATCTCACTATAGTGAGTTGAAGGGGGGTATTGAGCTATCCTTCGCATGCGGTGTTGGTGGGAGGTGAGGGTATCGCGAAATTCCCAGAAGGTATTGCCCTGGAGATCAAGACCTGGAGCATGCCATACCGTCAGAAATGATGGCCAGGTGGATGTCGGCTTGAACGCGGAGGCAATCCAGACCTCAACAGACGTGAACCGGGATATACTTACCAACGAGGAATCTTTTCCGACCTGGTACCCATCTCAAAGATTTCCATTTATACCAAGCCTGTTTGATTGGGCTGAGAGGCTTTGATGGCATGGCTGGTGGGCGTTGAAGACACTGATATTTCGCGTCAAGGTCTGCAAGGCATCGCGAAAATATACTAGTCACGTGCGATAGCTACGCATGTTGAGGTGGCGAATCATTCCTAAATAGAAACTGTTAGCCTTTGACTTCCGCTACAGGAAGTGATTTCCTTGTGACTGCTGCGGGCATATTTGTAAACGGAGAAATGGCTTCAGACGGTGAGAACAATGGGGAGAGTCGTGCATCCAGCCGGTCAAGCCACGGGAAATGGACCCTGAAACTGCTTATCTTGGTTTAGATAAGTATTACCAAGATCAAGACCAAGATTTTATATAAGGTTATAAATAAATGCAAACACATCAGATCCGGTTCTAACTGCCGGGTGGACAGCCGTTTGAGAAAAGCCTCAATTACATCACCGATCGCCGGCCGGCTGTGTTTCAGGGATACATCCCAGCAGATACTGATGGTGTAAACCCGGATACTCGTATCATCCATCCCAAGAGATATACGGTAATTAATTGATGCGCACCTATGAAGTATAGTCTAATAATAGTAAAATGTGGTATCACGATTCGAACATCAGGAAAATGCTGGCTGCTGGCTTGAAGCACTTTGCAGCAAAGAGGGGCGGGGCAGAACCGTTGGGACAATTTCGTGCAGATCATGACCAGGGAATAATGAAGTCCTGAGAGTTCGAGTACCAGGTAGTTCTACCGGTGAAGAAGCGAACGAAGCGAACGAAGCGAAAGAAGGTCCTCACTTCTTTCCAGAAGCTGTGGGGTAGCTCGAAGGGACGGGACCGTAGGGCTAAGATGGCGCCATAATATACGCCATAATATACGACCGATGAAGTGCAGCAGCCACTGGCCGAGAAATTATCCGCATTCGGGGCACAGTGCACAGTACACAGTACATGTGCAGCATGGAGACGGAGATACAGACTCGCAGTGCTCGGAGTAGACGCTGACAGCGCAGATTGCCGATTATTCAGGAGCCATGCGCGAATGTCTACCAGTCTGTAGGAATCTGTTGGATTGACATCTGGCCTACCCAAGTATCTAAGTGCGTTGGCAATACTGAGTTGAGAGCGGCCTCGCCGAGTTGGCATCCATTACCGGTAGTAGGAACAGAATACCGTTGAACTGCAGGTATTATTTGCATTATTGAACAATCCGCTTCCTGTTGCTCCCTGTTGCTCCCTCGCATGAATTCTCATTTTCCAGCCACAGCTGGGGTCGCTCGGGCCTCGACTGGGCTTGTAAAGTTTCCTAAGAAATTTTCCTTCTGCATGCGGGTCTCTACTAGCTGGTTGGTGCAGAATTTTTCATCTCAGCCACAAACACCACATGGCAGATCCGATTTGGCTCCCGTTCCCCAGGGACTAACAAGACCCTGAGATCTGGGGGGAAGCGAGCGGAAACGTTAACGTTGCTTCTGCTCCTCTGCCCTCCTGCACGCAGTTCAGCCCTCCCAGGGGAATCTCCTAAAGTGGATAGTCCAACCAGTTTTCTGGGAACACAGCACGATTTCGTGCCTGCAGTAACTCTCCGCCCTTTCCGGCTGCCAGTTACAATCTCCCATCTCCCATCTCGCACTGCCTTACCCTTCCAGCGTCCAGTGGCCCAGTGGCCCAGACGCGCGGGCTCCGACCTCGAATTGGGCTCTGACTGTTCACTGATGAGTCTTCCAGACCTACCATCACGAGGTCGTATTCTCTCCGGCTGAACAGGGTCAGCTGCCTTCTCTGCCTTATGTAATTGTAAAGCTGAAGCTTCTCCTGCTCCAAATCACTTTGTCATCTCGGCGGAGGACGTTACTGAATCATACCCGAGGCTCGTTCGTATACAGGTACGCGGCTACAGTTCTCTCGTGAGTCAGTCGCTGGCTCGGATGCGTTCTTCGTACCGAGAGACGATTGCGCGTCAGCACTTTACTTACCTTACGTCCGCATTGTCGGAAAGAAGAGAATGCTCCTCGCATCCAGCTTAGCAAAGCAATATTGTACTTCCTTCGGTGGAAAAGGAATGCGATGGTTCAGAGTTTCGTGGAGTTTGGCACGAGTTCCTTCGCTTCGGCTTTCGGAGACACAGAGATTACAGGATGCATAGGGTATCTCCGCGTAGGAGTATTGGGAGGGCTGCCGGTCAACGCTAGAAGCGAATGCCAACAGCACGTATTCCTTCGATTTTGTTCTAGCGAAATGAGGCTATTGCGGTATCTACGTATCTCTTGGAACTGGTTTCCCCGTCACGGACTCACGGCAGTCCAGTGACCTGCCAGCACATCGTCTTGGAAGTGCGAATGAATGAGCCACCGTGCTCGAGCTGCACGATCAAAGTTTAATTGTCTCTCCGAGACAGGCTAGAATTAAGCCGCATCTTTCGAAGGGTACGAGACTCAGAGTTGATGGTCAAAGCGGGTCTCTGTAGGGCAGGAAAAGGGACTCGCCCTCGCCACAAAATCTTGCAGTCTTACGGTAGCCCGCAAATCATCGAGGGCGTTACTATTCTCGGACTGTCTTTTCTGTCTTTCGTCGGCTACATCCGAGAGAGGACAGAATGTCAGCACCTAGATTTGCAAGCGAGCCAAGGGTTTGTGGCTGTGCTTCCAGAATGGGTGACAAATCCTGAGTTATGAGGCCGCCAGAGGCCGGGGGCTCAGCAGAGGGGTGGAAGAGTGGATCCAGAGTGGATCCAGAGTGGATCACCGTCGATGCTTCTAGCTGCTTCAGGCAGGATTAGCAGATGCATGATGATGCAAGCTGAGCAGGGAGGGGGGTCTCTCTCTCTTGAATCTCAGGATATGCATTCCTCCCCGATTCCAACCACCCCCTCCTCTTCTGCCGACCCTGCCGACCACCATCATCCCCCATCCCCCGTCCCCCGTCTGCCATGATATGCACGTCCCAGTATCCCTCTATGCAAGTATCCAGGATGGTGGGCAGTGGGAAGTGTGAGTGGGAGTGGGAGTGGAGGTGGGCTGTCGGCAGAGAAATCTTTTCGGAATATAATACTTCGACCCCTCCAGTATCGCATCATCCCACTTGAGTCCAGACTCGTCAACATTACCATCACCTCTACCACCAGCACTCACCACACATTGACCACACATTGACCACACATTAACCACACAAATACACACTGACACATCACCCTCAAATACTTACTACTTGATGACTGGAGACTTGAGTAGCACCTGACCCTGACCTTCACCTACCCGGATTACGAAACTCGAGCCCCGGTCTTCCAGACTCTTCTAAGAAGACCTGCCCGAGTCCGTATCTCTATTAGCCTCCTACATAAGGGATCGCCACGCACTAATGTTGGGCCCTTCAAGACCTCGACATTCGCATCCTCCGTCATCACATCTCTACATCCCCACAGACCACCATTACCCAGTATCACTACCATCATACAACAACAACAATAACAGCAGCAGCAGCAGCAGCAATATCTCCACGACGGCGACTGTCAACAACACATTCTCGTTCGGTGCTGACCAGCCACTGTTCGACTTCCAACCTCACCACTTCAACTCGAGTCCGTCCCAATCGCTGATGCAGACCGAGCCGTCCAACAACTTCTCGATGATCTCGAATGGTCAATTGACTCCGACATCGACGACGAGAGCACATCACCACCGCGAGTCCTCGTTGTCCTCACTTGGCTCCGCAGGACCAGCCTCTCCATACACTGCGAACACATCGAATCCGCAAGTTGCTGGGGACGTCTATCATGACTTTCATGACTATCAGCAGCCTTCGTCGAAGCCTCTGACACCAATCCACACACCTTCGCAAGAACACTTCCTGGCCTCGCAGTACTCGAATTTCTACAACGCATCGAATTTGGGTTTCACCATGAGCAGTGATGGTATGCCAAAGCAGGTGGGAGACGCGGCCCTGATGCCTGCCCCCGAGTTCAATAACCAGTCGGGAAGACCGTCGATGGCATCGGTGGCGAGCCATGACTCACCTTCCACGCCACCATCATACGAGGAAGAGAGGCAAAGAAGTGGTGAGAATCCGAGCGTCGATTTCTGGGCGAACCGTTACTTACTTTATGATGATCAAGGCTTCCGAAGCACGATGCCAAAACTCGATCGAACAATGACGGACATTTACGCAGATGAGCTTTACAATCCGAGCTTTCAGATTACCACTGCTCCTCCGGCACAAACAGCGAGTACGACAACTTCCCTCTCACCTCAAAACGATGTTTTCACGCAGACTCTTCAAGCCGCGAACAATCAGCACTTAAGCGCGAATCCAAACGTGCCTCTGACAATACCGACCCGAGAGCGCTCGCCGTTCCGACAGGGCTCCCCTCTCGCGCCAACTGGGAATAACTTTGGGTCACAGTCACAAAACGTACGCTTTGGCACAGCGACCCATATGCGCGAGCAGCAGAAGGCAGCACACGATGCGCAGGCAATTCAGCGACAATTTGAACGGACATCTCCCGAGCAAACAACACCCAAGACAATATCGCCGAAGGATGTCGACCTGGTCTACCATGAGAGTGATGAGGACTCGAAGATGCCACTGTTCCCACCGCAGCAGCAACGACAGTCACCAAATTATCGACAGCAGTCATCTATTCCCCAGGAAACTTCCGAGTTGGACGACAACGCCTCACAGCAGAGCTACGGTAGCATGGCAACGTCAAGGCGGGAGAGCTCTTCGGCGTTTTCTACTTCGTCACAAGCTCAACCACCACAAGGCAATTTCAATTTCGCACCTCCTGCGGTCCCGGGTAGCGTCCGCCAAATACCACAGCAGTACCCGTTTGTACCTCAATCGCGAAGACAGCCTAGTGGCCTTTCTGCAGTTAGTGAGGAGTTCCCTCCCACTTTGACATCGATGGAATCGAGTAGCAGCGAGTATGCGCCCGAGACGTCAGAGATCAAGAAACCATCTAGCGTCGCAGCGGACACAGGAACCTACACCTGCACTTACCATGGCTGTACGTTAAGGTTCGATACTCCGGCGAAGTTGCAACGACACAAACGTGAGGGTCATCGCAATTCGGCGTCGGTGACGAGCGGGGTTGACGAGGGCGGCATGACCTCAGCGGCGCAACGCAACTCCCAAGCGGGTCCCCACAAGGTACGTTTTCCCCCAAATTTTGAAGTTTGAAATTCTATTTTCTGAATAGAGCTAACTTAGCCTGCACAGTGCGAAAGAATCAATCCTTCGACCGGAAAGCCGTGCAATACCATTTTCTCCCGGCCGTACGACCTGACACGACACGAAGACACCATCCACAACGCGCGCAAACAGAAGGTGCACTGCCCGCTGTGCACCGAGGAGAAAACCTTCAGCCGGAACGATGCGCTCACGAGGCACCTGAGAGTCGTACATCCGGAGCACGTCGAGCTTTCCAAAAGCCGGCGTCGAGGCGGCCACGACTGATGTGATGTGGTCATGATCATCCGGTACGACTGAGAATTGTCACTTCATTTTTCACCTCATTCTTCACCACACTCCTCTCACGATAAATTGTGGCCCCACCACGACAACCACCTCCCGTCGCAATCGGCCGCGCCATGAGTGCATGACCAGTATCGGCGTCACCAGTACCGTCCGTGCTCCATCTGCAGCCTGCAATGATACCGTAATGCAGGGACTTCAAGTTCCGGCAGACTACTGTACTGCCCCTCCGTCAAATTGGCGCCAACGAGGGAACTGCAGGAATTGACCAACAGAGGGAACGCGCTGTCTCGAGCGCTCGGCCTCAGGGTGCGAGGGTGCAGGGTGCAAGGGTTGGCTTCGGTGCCAACACCGCACGTCCGGCCAAGCCAAGCACGGTGACATCATTATTCAATGTCTTGTGCATTGGTTTCACCTCCACAAACGCATATTTACTTAATGAACGATTCTCTTTCATCATCATTTCATCATGCATGACCGGCTGTTCTCTGGCGATGTTTTTCTGGCACGTCACTAGTCCTTGATTTGATTGTTCTGGGAGCGCGGAGTTGGATGGAAGAGCGCTACATGGTTGTTCGCATTTTTGCTATACATATTTCATTTGGGGAACCAATCTGTGTGTACGATGACGTGGGCGGAAAATACTCCTTGTCTTCTTATGAAAAGTAATGATGCTTCTTTGGGGCAGAAATTTAGATTAGAATGCTTTCTCGATTGTACAACATTTCTGCACATATTTCGTTTTGTCAAGCCTCTTGCAGGTGTGTTCTATATCACATTGTATGTTATATGTATGATGATTCAACGATCAAGCAGTGACGGGATAGATATAAGGTATAATGCCTTCTCAAATAATTAATGAAATGTATTAAACTCGAATATTCTTGAACTTTGCCTCGGATTAAAATAACTTGACTCGCTGTGACTTCGAACTTTGCAAACCCCAGGAGCGTTCCTGAAAACCACTCGAGAATTATTTCGTTCGGCACTGGTGAACGACGAAGACTGCAGGATGAAGTACATCAAAACTGGGAACGATATCCAGGAGGTCAGCTGCTCTGCAGACCTGCAATCGCAGAACAAGCAGGATGAGCCGTAACCTTTAAAATGTTCCCCGCATGGCAAAAGATATGCTCGTCCGGTGTAGCATTCTAGTTCCCAGTAGCGACATACGTTTCAGCCCCGAAGGGGAGTCCAATCACAGCTTACCTGTTGAGAAATTGAGGTTCATCCACAGATAGGGTTGAATAATAGCTTGCCGGTCATGGCTGATCCCGCTTGAAAATCAGAATGATAGAAGACGAAATGATATATTTGATTGACTGATACATAGAAACGTTATCCGAAATCTCATCACTTTTCAAAAATCATTTACTTCCCTCTAGAGTGCCTCTATTGCCATTGTTCTAAAACTCACTTTTACCTCATAGCGCCGCTCTCTAAGACTCTCCCAGTACAGCTGCCCTTGCATCTTCGTACAGCGGCCTAATACCGGTCCATTTTTGAAACTATATATGAAAATCAGTCCCATTGCTCAGTCAGGGATTTGGGAAGCAGACATACCTGATACCAGCCTTGTGCGCTCAGCACCTCCAGGCCCGGGATCGTGACCCAGCCAGCGTCACTCGCCATCTGCATCAGCGCCGTCGTGCTCGGCTTGTACGCCATCTCAAGCAATGTTCTCTGGTGGCCCGTTGTCGAGTTTGGATGTCTAAGGATGGCCGCAAGCACCTCCCGCATGTTCTGCTCAATAGGCTTGTCGGCCGGGATGGTGCCGATGGCGACTCGTGGCACCTCCGTCAAAGCCTCTGCTTCGGCTAGGGTCAGAGGGATGATATTGAATTCAGACGGGAAGGAGGAGATCATTGTTGCTAGCTTGGAAGGGGTCCGGGAGACGACGTATATGGGGCTATGTGCGAGCGACTGCAAAGCATAGATGGCTGCTCGGGCGGTGCCACCTCCTCCGATCACGAGAGCACTGCCGGGTGCTCCAGATGAGACGGTAGAGTAGGAATTGGAGATCAAAGAATGAGTCATGCCGAGCCAGTCGGTGTTTTCACCAGTGAGTCGTGGAGGACCGCCTGGTTTACCAGGTGTGGGCACGATGGTGTTCACGGCCCCAATAAGCTTGGCTGCGTCCGTTACATCGTCGAGTAGAGGGATGATGTCCAATTTAAGAGGAATTGTGACGGAAGCGCCGCCAAAGTCTGGTGAACGGATGATGTTTACAACCTCCCGGGCTTGGTCGGTTTCAAAACGCGAGTATTCGTGTGGGAGACCGATTTGTTGAAACAAAGTATTATGTAGGGCGGGTGAACGTGAGGCTGAGATAGGTTGCCCAAAGAGGTAAAATTGCTTCGGCTGGATCTCCCCAAGCAGAGATAGTCCCTGGCGGATTTCAGCTGCCGACAACTGGCCCGGTGCTGCTTTGAAAGGAAGAGCCGGGTGTGAGACTGGTGTCATGAAACCATTCAACACTCGACTCAATTTGCCCGAAACCCCCATGTTGATGGCGATCATAGGAACATCGTGGGCCGCAGCCATGGCGGATTTGAATTGGGCAAGTGCAAAATTGTCCTCGACGCTCTTTGCGCTGCCAACCAGTTTGATGATGTCGCCATACTGAAGAGCCCTGTTATAGTATTGCATCCAGCCTCCATTCTTCCAAGAAAGTTGACCACGAGGATCATGATGAGATGCAATGATCTTTGAGAATCCTTTGGCCTCCGTGACGCTCTGCAACAGCTCGTCGGGGAAAGAAATTTCCAGGTCGATGTACTCCATTCCCATTCTCACAGCTGCTCTATACAGCTCAAGAACTTCATCATGTGCATCATCCGGGAATCTGCCTCCCTGGCCAACTGTTCGCACGGTAAAAATGAGGGGTAGTGCTACAATAGATCGTAGGTGGGCTATCTGAACACTGAGATATTCAAGTGTCGGGATTCCATTAGTCGAGTTGGGATCTTCCAGTAAGTCGACTCGCAATTCAACAGCATCTGATCCAACTGCAACCGCAGGAAGAATACTAGCTGCTGCAGATATGTCTGGCATTGTGAGGGAAACAAAGAAAGAGTGCCGCTTGCTGCATATCTCCTCGAAATGTGTGCTTTGTCCCGAAATGAGCGACAAGAATCTTGCAAAGTCTTCGCGGGCAACAGACAGAGCACCGGCTTCCCCGCTTTTGCTATGGTATTGAAAGTTGCTGCACTCGTGAAACCAAGGCTTCCGGCGAAGGTAGACTCCCATCATATCTTCCACATAAGCTGGTCGAGTTTTGTCAATCTGTAGATATTGCATCACTTGCTCTGTATCCCGATGGACTAGAAGCACAATTCCACCTGTTTTGTGATATTCCGAAAGGAGGTGGCGAGCCTCTGGCATTTCTACCACGCCGCCACCGCAGGCAAAAACATGGCCTTTGGGTTTCTCTTTGATGACTTTCTTTAAGAGCGTCAACTCCGCATCACGAAACCCTTCCCAGCCCTTGGCTTCGATTAATTCCGGTATAGTCATGCCAACAGTCTTTTCGAGTTCCACATCCAAATCCAAATGTGGCCTGTTGAGAATTCTGGCTGCCCATCCACCAGCCGTAGTCTTTCCGGCACCACGCATACCAATTATGAATATAGATTTATCTGACAGCGCCGTTGAAGAGTTGGCTGTCTTCAAATGTCCGACTTCGACCTCTTTTCCAGAGAGCTCAGCATGGAACGATAAGGAAAGGATATCCCACCATCCAGGCCATGTCTTTCCCACGCACTCCCGCTCTTGGATGAGCACAGGCTGAGGTGCGGCAATGGACAGCACACTGAAACTCATCGCCACGCGGTGATCGTCGTAGCAATAAACTCCAGAACTTGGATTCTTCAATGTCGCAGGAGCCTTTCCGTCAATTTCGATTCCGTCTTCCAGCTCACGGCACACAACGCCGAATTTTGCTAACTGGTCTTTCATGGCGAGTATACGATTACACTCCTTGACCCGTTGGTTGGCGATACCTCGAATTCTAGTAGTGCCATTCGCAACGGCGGCGAGGACAGAGGCAGTTAAGAACGCGTCTGTCATAGGCTCCATGTCAACCTCTTCTATAGCGTTCAGTTTTCCAAATCCAGGGCCAGTCACCGTAGTTGAATGATCCGTCTGGATCACTTTGCATCCCATTGGACGAAGGACTTCGATAGCAAATCGTGCGTCTCCTTGCAAGGACTTAGAGCCAATATTAGGGACGGTGCATGTAGTTCCTGAAATAGCGGCAACGGACAGAGGGTAAGTTGCGGAACTAGCATCACTTTCCACGACGTACTCCGCCGGGTTACGATATACGCCTTGAGGTATATGATAGGTATGGTCTTCGGTATCCGATCGAGTGACATTGATGCCAAAACTCGCCATCATAGCCGTGGTCATATCTATATACGGTTGAGAGATGGGCTTACCACCTACAAGTCGGAGTGTGACAGGGTTCTTAGCGTAGGGTGCGCACATGAGGATCGAAGAAACGTATTGAGAGGAAACCGTAGCTGCAAGCTCGATCTCGCCACCTTCAAAGCCACCAGATGCTTCAACTTTGAGAGGAAGGCTATTTGGCTTCTCCAGGTACTCAATATCGACGCCATTGGTGCGGAGGGAGTCAACTAATGGCCCTATCGGTCGAACCTTCATGCGAGCGTTGCCAGTGAGAATCGTCTCTTTGACGGTTGAGGGTTTGCAGAGAGAGACAACTGTGGTCAAGAATCGGGATGCTGTTCCAGCATTGCCAATGTAGAGCTCGGTTGGGCTTGCTCGAAGGTCGCCTCCTTTTCCTTGGACCAATAAAACTTCACCAGCATCCTCCCATCCATACGTAGCACCTCCAAGTTTTGCAATTGCGGTAAGCATGAATTCGGTATCATCTGAATGGAGTAAGTTCTTGATCCGGCAAGGTCCAGTACCTAGTGCCGCCAATACCAGAGCACGGTTAGAAACACTCTTCGATCCCGGTGGGATAACTTCAACCTCCAGAGCTTGTGGAATGCCAGGGTTGACCACGATTGCGTCAGATAAAACAATTCTAATGGCCCGGTCTTCAACAACAGTGGCTTTAGGCTCGTGTGTCTTTCCTATCGCGGAAAGAAGTACGATCTTCTTCTGCTGCCCATCATTCTTCTTATCGACACCCATTTTTTTCAACAGCACATCAACTGGGCAGCGCTTCCCAGCTGTAAGTCTCTGGACTCGCTTGTCCTCGACGGATGTAGGAAGCCCGTAGCTAGCAATACATTTTACAAGGCGGGCAACAGCCCCAGGTTTTAGTACACCCAAATGACGAGCCAGTTCTGCTTCCTTGACCATCCCAATCGCCACAGCCTCTCCATGCAAGACCTGAGGCGTCAAGATTGCTTCGTACGCGTGGCCTATCGAATGTCCGAAGTTCAAGAGGTTTCTCAGCCCGCCTTCCCGCTCGTCTGCAGACACTACTCCGGCTTTGATTTTTGCTGACCCAAGTACGATCTGCTTCAGAATATGTCGAATAGGATGGAGTCGGGTGGAGCGATCTGAGGACTTGGCTCGAATAGTTGCCATGAGGAGATCCGCGTTAGCCTCCAGAGCAGAGAACTCGCCTTCGTCCCAGATAGCAGCCGTTTTGATGACTTCTGCCATACCATTGATAAATTCGCGCACGGGTAGAGTCTCGAGGAATCTGAGATCAATGTAGATCCGCTGAGGTTGCCAAAAGGCGCCGATCAGATTCTTTCCCATGGGCGTATCGATTGCAGTTTTCCCCCCAATTGATGAGTCGACCATAGACAGCAACGTAGTCGGGACCTGTACAAAACGTACGCCCCTCATGAAAGTTGCCGCTACATAACCAATCATATCGCCAATGACTCCTCCCCCCAAGGCAATTATAACTGTGTCCCTCGTGCATTGTTGCAACAGCATCCAGTCCTCGATCTCGGCTTTGGTTTCTCGGCCCTTGGAGTGTTCACCGGGGGGGATTTCGTAGCAGAGTAGGCGCGAGGATGCATTGGTCTTGGATTTGGACGCGGCTGCGAGGGTTTCGAAGCTCTTGCGGAATGCTGGCACATAGGTAGGGGCAATGTTTGTGTCCGTTATGAGTACATAGGTGGAGGATGGGAGGCTAGAGAGCAAATCCCCAGCTATGAAAGTCTGCCAGATATCAAAGTCAACAACAATATCCTCTTTGCCCAGGATAGCAATTCGCGTTGGATTGTGCGTGGTGCTGGTGCTGGTGCTTGACGCCATAGTGGCAACGGTCCGCAGACGGTGTTCTATAGCCAATTGGTGTTCCTGCCCATAGACAGAGAGATTTTGGAGATTGGAGATTGGAGATTGGATATCAGATATTGCGTGGTTGTGTTTCGAGGTCTATTTATCTTACTTGTCCTGTGTTACGCCGTGACTCGTTCAGCTGGTCGCAATTATTTTGTAAGCCATGCTCACCGCCGTCTCCGTTTGGTCGAGTAGGGGGACGGAAATCCTCCGCATCCGGGTCTGCCTTTTTGCGCTGGCTTTATTAGGTACAGTAGTACTAGAACTACGCCTGTTAGTTTTGCCGTATTTGCTTTCACTTTCACTTTCACTTTCATTTTCATTTTCACTTCACCTTGCCGTTGAATGCTCCCTGCGCAGCAGAGCCTTCTACTTGATTTTATCGGGATTTTGCACTTATTTAATCTTCTCAAAGCGATCCATCTCTCATCGACGGCTTCACCTGCGCCGCAATCGCTTTACAAAGCAAACACTTGTATTTCACCGCCGTGTCAGCAATGCAAGAATACTTACCCGCCATGCGAGGGAATGCAATCCATCTATGTAACATTCTTCCATCTTTCATCTGTATCAGGAAGGCGTCTCTGATCCTTTCCTCGTCCCCGTATACATCTGTCTGTGCGTGAGTCACTTATTCTGGCGATCATGCGAGCATTTCTGCTTCCCTCCTTCCCTCCTTCCTTCAGTATCGTGGCCCAGCTGCTGTCCTATTCCCCTATCTGCGCGCGGTAGAGCACACAATTTTTCTATCTCCCGGGGTTTCAATGAATAGGCGTGTTACTTTCGACGTTACTGCATAGCGTGGTGCCTGCAGTTTCACTGTATCTCAATCAGAGACTCGCGCTGCAAAGCCAAGGCGCTTCCTCCCATAATCGTGGACGACGAACAACGCATTGAGCCACGGTACTCCAAAAATAGCATAGTTGCCCTCGCCAGTATTTTGAATGGCTCCGATGCAGTTGATCCCATCGTCGAGGCCGGTAAATATCATGTGTTTTGATCCAACTGTGAATCGAGAGCTGCCAACCCCAAAAGTGAACGTGGGTAGCGTTGCCGCGCAGGGGAAAGTCCACCCTCCACCGGAGATGTAGGAGCCCTTGACACGAGCATAGTAGCTGGCTGCAATTGATTCTGGTAAATTGATCAAATTACATCCGGTGTCCGTAAGGACTTGAATGCTGGTGTAATTGAACGCCCGGTTTCCTATGGCAAACCCGCTCCAATTGAAGAGCCAATAGCCGGATCCCACCCAAGTGGCGAGAGTCGTTACTGGCGTATACACGATATTTCCAACGTATTTCGATGGGTCAATGAAGCCGAAGTCCATGGTTCCTATTCCGTTTTGGACCAAACACACGGTAAAAATAGGCGCTAACAAAGTTAGTACGTCGCCCATCGTAATCATGATTTGACTCACAGCTCAGATTCGATGATAAATAAGAAAACCATGTCTCTTGGGGAATAGGGGCTTCTGAGTCATTTACCCATAAATTCAATCCGAATATTCCATCCACTGCTGTGAGAGCCGGTAAAGTATCACCGCCAACGTTCTGCGCACATTCCACGGGGTTATCTAGAACCCCGATGGAAACACCATTTCCATCTATCCAGACGTTATCTCCCCATACCACTCCATAAACAGAACCCGATGCATAGTTCACCTTGAAAGACTGAGTCCTGGCTGGGACCGATGTTGAAGATTTAGTCCCGTCGTATATATTGCGCCCAGCGGTGAGAGAGGTCGGCATCAGCCAAGACCATACCCAAAAATCACCCGATCCAGTGTCGAACAGCAAATAGAGTGTCTGCGACGGAGTGCCTATCCTCACAGGAAATACAAATCTGACGAGAAAGGGGGTTCGTCAATAACGTTGGGTATTGTTTCTCCACGCAGGGTTTACTCACTGTCCCGAACTTCCATCAACCGATTGTCCATTCGCTCTTTTCTTCGATTGAAATCGCTTATTGTGCACTGGGTTTCCTTCTGCGTCGGCGACAGCTATCTGAAGGTCCTGTGGCATCGGTAACCTGTGCTTTCGGAATGGTGCCGCCAGTACTTCGGCCACAGGTACCTTCTTTGGCGACCAATGTGGATTTCTCACTTGTGAGATGCTGTGTGGTCGGGAGATGTCGCCTGTGAACACAAAGGTACGAGACGATGCAAGTCTAATAGTGCAGAGCAGCCCAAAAGCACAAAGCCATAACTTGACGATAGATCCAGGCATCTCGGAGCACAGAAGTGAACGGGAACAAGATCGCCCGCAAAGCGCTCACTCAACAATGAATCAAGTCTTGCCAGGGTCAGGATCCCGTACACTTGCGACTTCACCCCACTGCTTGACTGCATGAACCTCATGTATTCCTCCGACAGGATGATATTCCAACATGAATGGCGACTATGTCTCGATACCAGCGTTGGGTATCAAGTCACGAAATTTTGAAAATCACAAGGCAAGCCAGCTATATAAATAACCCTAGATCCTCCTCGAGAAACCACTGACATCCCGGCCTGTAACATTCTTACGGCTTCGTGATGCAAGTACAATAGTCTAGGATAGGCTATACCGGCCTTGCAGATAAATATTTTGAAGATACCGCGGTTGCTTTTACAGTATAAGCCTGAACAGCAGCTAGCTAACCGGGATGCAGCAATGTCTGCCGCCGACAAAATGCAACCAAGGTGGAGTGTTCTGCCATGTTGCATGACCGCCGATTAAAATGCCTCTGCTGAAATTATTACCGTGGGTTAATCTAGGAAATCACAAATCATATATCCTCCACGAGCAGGCAACGACCCTTCTGGAAACCGGGATTAGTATCCTACCAGAACATGACATGTTTGACCGGACTTCTAGCAGCATCTGTCATCTAATATGCATCTGATTTAGGCAAGACCACTCAATTTCGAAATTTTTGGTTGGTGTCATATGGCTGAACGTTACGGCACATCAATACGAAACCTGGGTCTCGGCTTCATTTTGCCTAATACTGCAAGGCAAAACTTGTCGCTAAACAATGGAAAAGGTACTCATTTGATGTTGGGATTTTGCACTCGAGACAGGTAACAAGTCTCCCACACGAATTTCTAGTGGCGGGTGGACTCTAGTCGGAGTACAGAACATATTCCTAACGTCGTGATGAAGCCCCAACTGCAGGTTCATTGCAGAGGGATTTCTATAGCGCAAAATACACTGTCTTCTGGGGTTGGACAAAGCTAGAAGCGACAGCTATCTCTCGCGCTAGAAAAAAGAGAGAGAGAAAAAAGGTAGAGTGAAGCTTTATCCGTAGATCTCAGATGCTCATTATTCTCGCCTAGGAATCCAAGCCAAGTCACGCTGAGCGAGGTAATGAGACGAAAGAGCCTTGCTCATTCAATCCAACTCCGCACTTATCGCAGTTTCTCAGCTAGCTGGGGTTGTGCCAATGTTTGCATCTTGGCCTATCACAACAATTATTGCTAAACAGACACCTAATTTGGGGTGAGCTTCTGCGCGCAGTATCCACCTTTGAATTAGAGCGCTACCCTAAGCAAGCAAAATATGTAGGTTCTCCCGGAGTCGAGACCCAGAAAATGTATATGCTTCGTCAAGATGGTGGCTACGGGCTCATTGGTAGTCCCAGTCCCTTCCACATTCGAATACAGTAGCGTTTTCAAACCCGAGGCAGTTGAAGTTTGGGATCGATGAGGGCGGCCATTTTGACGGGTTTCAGTACTCAGTAGCCCTCTTTGTTGTGGTAATAAAGATCCTTCTCTGCTTATCTTTCGAGTCATGGAACTGACCGACGGTTTTTTAGACCCATCGTCGATAACAAGGCTTTGCTCATGATCTCTGATAGTACTATGATCACTGTCGCGACTGCAATTTCGAGTATATTCAATTCGAGAGTTGCGTTCGGCCGCGGATGGAATTCAACAGCTTGGCAATGACATCGAGGCATGAGAGAAAGGACCAGAGTCAGATTACGGACAGCGAATGAGTTCTGCCTGGAAAACACATGGGAGACATTTGCAATCCAAATATCACGATTTTATCATCGCTGGAATAAGTATAGAAGGGCACATAGGCCGTTGATAGCTAGCGGAGACCCACAAGTAGACTCGTCATATCACCATGGTACATATACAGTGATGAGAAATATCCTGACTGACAGGACGTGATCAGAGCTCGCTCCCATCTTCATCCCAAGGAACATCCTCTTGCCATTCATGCCACTCTCCAGAGGGTCCGTTAGGTTTGGTCTTGAAAGTAACAAGTGATCTGCGTGGATTGTAGAGTGGAGTTGGTGCCACAGACATATCGCGGACTTTGCAGAGAAGTACAAGTTAGCAATACCCCTTAAGTGTGTTCTGGAAGCCGCGGGGGGGGGGGGGGGGGGAAAAAGGGCGCAAC
>Ga0247778_1000614_pt1 | contig 36607 bp, 27 predicted proteins | sample UWRJL049202B5_FD_179939 | JGI IMG/M metagenome (GOLD analysis project Ga0247778, IMG submission 179939) | Plant litter microbial communities from Arlington Agricultural Research Station in Wisconsin, United States - UWRJ-L049-202B-5 | ecosystem: Environmental > Terrestrial > Plant litter >...
CTCGCTGGTGAACGACATCGGCGGCCCCAGCAGTGCCAACGTCGAGGTGATCTACGATTTGCCCGACATCATCCGTTGGGGCGCGCGCTACCGTCCCCGGCCCAGCTTGGAGTTGCGAGTGTTCGGTGATTACACGCGCTTTTCTGCGTTCAAGAACCAATGCGCCGTGGTCAGCGGCACGGCCTGTGAGCTCACCGAGAACGGCGGCGAACGCACGGGCGCCCAGGTGCTGCAAAACGTACCGCGCGATTTCAGAGACAGCGCGGGCGTACGCCTCGGGCTGAGCGCGTGGACGAGTCCGAGCTTCGAATTCTTTTCCGGCCTCGGCTTCGACTCGAGCGCCGCGCCGGATAGCACGATGGAGCCCGGGCTTGCTGATTGGGCCGGCGCGTCGTTCGCGCTCGGGGGGCGAATGGCGCTCGGCGAGCGGGTGCACGCGGCGCTTTCGTACACGCACTTCGTGTTTCTGCCGCGCGAGGTGCACGGTCGGCTCGCCGAGTATTCGTCGCCCAGCAAATCACCCGATGCCAGCGGGCATTACGCTCAGCAAGTGGGCGTCGCCAACGCCAACCTCGACTTCGCGTTTTGACCGCCGAGAGGGGGGCGATCGCGATCCAGCGTCGCACCTCGCAGCCCGCTGGGTGCCGAGCTCAGACGCCGAAGGCTGAGGGCGACGCGGGGCGCAGGGTGACCATCAATGAAAGCGGGGAGAGGGAAGATCGTTCACGTTCACGTTCGAGGGGGTTAGCGGAGGCGGGCGGAGGAGCGCCAGCTGGCGCGGCCCTCGAGAATCCCGCCGTCGGCGCTCATGGCGACGAGCATGCCGGCGTCGGCCATGATGCTGACGAACGGGGCTTGCCAATTGGGGTCCATCCATACGCCGCGCCAAGCCACGCTGCGCGCGGGATCACGCACCCAAAGGCGCCCCAGGCTCGCGACCCACTCGCGATCCAAGACGTCCATGGCGGCGGCCGTGAGGTCCGGGTTGGTCTCGGCGACGGACACCACCGCGGTTTGGCCTTCGACGCGCAGCGCGATGCCCTGGCTGCCCACGATCAGGCCGATGCCTCGGTCGGCTTCGGACGCGCCGGCCACGAACGCGCGCGTGTGGGGCACTTGCAGGTAGGTTACCTCCCACTGCATCGGCGAGTAGATGGCGGCAAAGCCGTTCCCCTGGCTGAGCCGGCCGCAGAGTAGCCAGCGTGAATCGTCGAGGCGGAGCAGCCCCGCGATATACGCGACGCCCTCCAGTGCCAATGGTTTCATCCACCTGCGCGCGGCCATCGCCCAGAGCGAGGGAGGCTCGCCTTGGCGTTGGCTGACGGCCACCAGCAGATCGTCGAAGCGACCGTTGGCGTGCGTGAAGGTGACATCGGTGTTCGGCGCGCGGACCACTTCACGCACGCCGTCGCTCGCGTACACCACGAGCTGCCCGCCCGCGCCCCCGATCAGCCAACCGCCGGCCTCGATGCGCCGCGCGAAGCCCATCCCGGGCGGCAGATTGCGGGCGATTTCCGGGGTCGAAACCCATGTCTGCCCATTCCAGAAGGCAGGGCCGTCGGTGGTGAAGGCCAGGCAGTGTCCGTCCACGTCCCAGGCCGCGCTTTGGATGATGCGCTCGCCGCCGGGGTGACGCACGGTCCACTCCCAGTTCGTCAGATCGCCGGGAGGCGACAGATTGATCAAGCTATTGATGAAGCGTCGGCTGGGCTTGGGAGGGGTGGGGGTCTCGGTCAGCCAGGGGACGACGCTGGCCGCGAATTCCAAGGCCTCTTGTGGGCGCTGGGTCGGGTCGAGGGAGGTGGCTCGCGCGATCGCGACGTCGATCGCCCGGCACGCGTCGGCGCGCTGGCGAAGCTCAGGAACCAACGCCTGGCACTCGAGCAGTGAACGGCGCTTGGTGTCGCGAACGGCCAACATGTTCTTGATCAGCGTGTCCGAGTCGAACAGCGTCTCACCCGTGAGAGTGAAATAGAGCACGCAGGCCAGCGCAAAAATGTCGGTGTAGGTGCCGGTCCCGGACGAGTCGGGCAGACACTGCTCGGGCGCGGCGTAGCCGAGCGTACCCACCGGAATGGCGCCGAAGGTGGCGGCCAAGCCTTGGGGGCGAGCGATGCCGAAATCCGAGATCTTCAAGATTTCTGCCTCCCCGAAACCGCAGCACAGCACGTTGCCGGGCGTGAGATCGCGGTGCACCACGCCCACGCCGTGAATCGCGTGCAGGCCTGCGGCCAAGCACTTGAGCGCGTGGGCGGCGCGCGCAGAGTCGAAAGCCACACCCGTGCGCTCGATCGAACCTTTCACGCGCTCTTCGAGAGTGGTGCCCTCGACGCCGCCGTGCACGTACTCGACCGCTAGCCAGGGGGTGGGGGGCCGGGTCGGGCCACTCAGGTGCGTCGCGCCGGTGTCGACCAAGCGCACCACGAACGGGCAAGGAGGAATGCGCTCGTTCAAGCGTCCGAGCGCGACGGCCTCTTTCTGAACCAAGATCCCGGCCGAGTGCTGGGCGCCGGACTCGACCGTTGGCCGCACCATCTTGATCACCACGGGCGAGATGCCTTCCGGAGCTTGGCGCAAGGCGAGAAACGCTTGCCCCATTCCGCCCTCGCCGATGCGTCGCTCGAGCCGATAGCTGACGCCTGGCTGGAACTCCGATTCGACGATCTGCCCGCTCAGGGACGCGGGTCCGGACACACTAACGTGACGATCCGACATCGATTGGCGCTCGCTCGAGTGACGGCGAGCCTCTCCAAGCTAGGACATTACCACGGAAATCCGAGCTGGCCGCGGCTCCGAGCGGTAACCTGATGCGCCCTGCTCAAAAACGGGGTTCCACGCTTGACGCGGGCCAGAAACGGTTCTTTTTTGCCGCGCGTGCTCGCTGTCGAGAGCACGTTCCGCGTTTTCCTCCCTCGAGGAAAGCCGGCTCCTCCACCTCTTTCAGTTTGCGAGACCAAAATGGGCGCCGTCAAAGACTTCATCGTTCACCATTACCGTCACTTCAACGCTGCCGCCCTGATCGATGCAGCCAAGGGTTGGGAAAAGCACCTCGAGAAGGGCGGCAAGATGCTGCTCACGATGGGCGGCGCGATGAGCACCGCCGAGATGGGCTTGGTAATTGCCGAGCTGATCCGCAAAGACAAAATCCACGCCATCTCGCTGACCGGTGCGAACCTCGAAGAGGACGTGTTCAACCTCGTCGCGCACAACAGCTACCGCCGCGTGCCGCACTACCGTGAACTCGGCCCCCACGACGAAGCGGCGCTCCTGGCAGAGGGCCTCAACCGCGTGACCGACACCTGCATCCCCGAACACGAGGCGATGCGTAAAATCGAGAAGAAGATGCTCGCCCTCTGGGAGCGCGCGGCGAAGAACAATCAGCGCTTCTTGCCGCACGAGTATTTTTATCAGTTGCTGAAGAGCAAGGAGCTCGAACCAGAATACGAAATCGACCCGAAGAACTCTTGGCTGCTCGCTGCCTGCGAGAAGAATTTGCCGCTCTTCGTGCCCGGCTGGGAAGACTCGACGCTCGGCAACATGTTCGTCGCTGGCGTGATCCGCGGCGAGTACGACTACACCATCATGCGCGGTGGTACCGAATACATGGGCGCGCTGATCAAGTGGTACACCGAGCTCGACGCCAAGCACGACATTGGCTTCTTCCAAATTGCCGGTGGCATCTCGGGTGATTTCCCGATCTGTGTCGTGCCCTTGATCGACCAAGATTTGCAGCAAAAGGTCAAAGTCTGGAGCTACTTCTGCCAGATTTCGGACTCCACGCCCTCGTATGGTTCGTATAGCGGTGCGCCGCCCGGTGAGAAGATCACGTGGGGCAAGCTTGCTGTCGATACGCCGCGCTTCGTGATCGAATCGGACGCGACGATCGTGTTCCCGTTGGTGGCGGCATACGTGCTCGATTTGTGAGTCGAAGACGCGTGGCGATCCGCCGCGCATGACAGGACCGGTGACCGGTCTCCGACTTTGGCACAGCGTGACACACGCGCTGCGCGCTCGGAGGCCGAGTTTCCCGCTCGAAGCGCCGACTCCTTTGCTGGCCAGCTCTTTGCTCTCTGATTGAGCCGTGTGCCGGGGAACAGCGGACAATCCGCTTCGGGCGCTGGGAGAAGTGTCATGAAAAAAATCTGGGGTCTGGGAGCGTTGCTGTTTACGTGTGGGGTTGGGCTCACGCAATTTGCCTGCTCGGCTGCTCGTCGGAAGAAGCAGAGTCGATCGGCGGTGAGCGCAAGATGGATGACTTGATCGGCAGTGTTCCGGTCAACAGCAAGAGCCTCGACGGCATCGGTAGCATCGGCTTGGTGTACGACTACAGTTACCCCGGCGGCAGCGCTGGTTTCGGCGGCCTTGGTGAGCCGGCGGGCGCAGCGACCGTTGCAGGAGCGCCCAATGCGGCCGGTGGCGCGTTCGCTTCCGCCGGGGCGGGCGGGCTTGGCTGCTCCGGCAACTGCCAAAGTTCGTTTTATCCGCAATGCACTGGGACCTTGATCTCGAAGACCAGCGTACTGACTTCACGCTCGTGCGCGCAGCTGTTCGAACAGACCTTCTACGGCTATTCCTCGCTCAGGTTCGTGATCGGCGCCGATCCAATGCAATCTTCCCGGCGCATCGGCGTCGTCGATGTCGAATATGCGCCGGCCGTGAGCACGAACGGCAGCATTTCCTATCCCGACATCGCTGTCCTCCACCTGGCCGAATCGGTCAGCGACGTCAGCGCGTTCCCCGTGGCCTTGCTCACCGACGATCTGCTCGGCAAGCCGTTTGCGGCTGTCGGCTTCGGCAATAGTGACCTGCGTTATCAAAGCGGCACGCGTCGCGCCGGTTCGCTCGGCTTGCGGGGCACATCAGGCCTTCGATTCGTTCGACGCCTTCTACGCCTTCGTGCTCAATAACGGTTATTATCCGGGCCCATACAACACCGGTCTGGGCGGCGCGTCGGGCACGTTCCTCGCAGCGGGCGGCGCTCCCTCGTCTCCGGGCGCGGCCGGCACGTTCCCGACGGCGGGAGGTTTTCCAACTGCGGGAGGTTTTCCAACTTCGGGAGCGGGCGGCGGCAGCCCAATGGCTGGTGCGGGCGGTGGCAACGACGATTGGTATCGCCAATACCTGCAGCAACAATTCGACAGCGTAGAGCTCGCTCCGGGTGAAGCCTACCTGGGTGGTACGGATAGCGACGCTCAACCCTGTGGTGCCGATCAAGGTGGCCCCATGGTGCGTAAGCTCCAGGGTCAGGTGCGCGTGTTCGGTCTCTTCTCGCGGACACCGTTCGGAAGTTGCGACAAAGGTGCTTTGTACGCGAGCATCACTCCCGATGCGAAAGCGTTCGTGGATGTTGCCGCGCAATGGAAAGACCCGTGCACCGGCCTCACCGCTAACGGCAAATGCGTCGGCAACACGGCCACTCGCTGCAGTTCCAGCACTGAAGGCAAGCGTCGCGCGGTGAAGTTCGATTGCTCGTTGTTGAACCAGGCGTGTGTCGGCGGCGGCAATACGGAGGTGGCCTGCTCGGACAAATGGGCACGCACGACAGCTGACCGGGAACGACCCTTGGCGTCTACGTGGGCCAGGGGTCGTTCGACGTACGCGATCACGGTACTCGGTACGCGACTTTCGATTGCTGTCGGTCCCAGACCACGGCCCCGGAGGGCAAGGGGGCGTGCGAGGTGGCCGCGGCCAACGCTTTGGTGATCGTCGGCCCCTGACTCAGCACGATTTGCCCGAGTACCGGATCGGCCAGCGTTTGGCCTTTGCGCGGGTCTTTGGGATCGTACACGACGTAGCGCACGGCCGACAGTTTACTTGGATTTGCGTGTCGCTCAACGGCCCGCCGCGACGCGTGCTAAACCGCTGCCATGCCTGGCAATGCAAGCGGTGCGTTCGACGTGATCGTGATCGGCGGCGGCCCCTCCGGCGCCGCGGCAGCGACGAGGCTCGCGCAGCGCGGCCAGCGCGTCTTACTCTTGGAAAAAGAGCACTTCCCTCGCTTTCACATCGGCGAGTCCATGCTCCCGTGTGTCATGCCCCTGATCGAAAAGCTGGGCGCCATGCCCCGCTTGAAGGCCGCCGACTTCTTGCCCAAGTACGCGGCGGAGTTCGTGACGGCAGATGGTTCGCTGAAGCGCCGCTATGCGTTCCGTGATGGCTTGGTTGCCGGCGCGTCCTCGGCGTTCGAGGTCGACCGCAGCGAATTCGACAAGCTCTTGCTCGACAATGCCATCGAGCAGGGGGTGGACGTGCGTCAAGGCGCGCAGGTGATTCGCTTCGACCTCGACGCCAAGCCCGGGGTCTCGGTCGCGGCGCGTTTGGACGACGGCACGGAAACCACGTTTCATGCCGCGATGCTGATCGACGCGAGCGGCCAAGCGTCGCTGCTCGCCGGTCGCTTGGGTCTGCGCGAGATGGATCAGGAGCTGAAAAATTTCGCCGTCTTTTCCCACTACGAGGGCGCCAGCCGCGCCAGCGGCGAAGAAGAGGGGGACATCAGCGTCGTACTCGTGCCGGGGGGTTGGTGGTGGGTGATCCCGCTTCGCAACAATCGCACCAGCGTCGGGCTCGTCGGTCCGTCGCGTAATTTGCGCGGGCAAAAGCCGGATCAAGCTTATTTCGAAGCGCAAATTGCCAGCACTCCGTTCCTCCGCGAGCGCTTGGCTTCGGCCACGCGCGTCGCGCCCGTGCGCAGCGTGTCGGACTATTCGTACGTCAGCAAGAAGCTCGTTGGCGATCGCTTCGTGCTGATTGGCGACGCCGCCGCGTTCATCGATCCGGTGTTCTCGACCGGCGTCTATCTGGGCATCGTCGGAGCATTTCGCGCCGCCGAGGTCGTGGACGCCGCGCTTCGCGCCGGTAAATTCGAGCGCTCGCGCTTCCTCGGCTACGAACGCGAGACGCAGAAAAACGTGGCCATCTACCGTCGCTTCGTCAAAGGCTTCTACACGCCGGAGTTCGTCGACGTCTTGATGTCACCGAGTGATTGGCTCTCGCTTCGGGCCGCGATCACGTCCTTGCTCGCGGGCTTCGGCGTCGATCGCTTCGACGTGAATTGGCGCGTTCAGGTATTTCGCGCCATCGCGCGGGCCAACAAGCGCTTCGGCTTCGTGCCGCGGGTGCTCGAGCAGCGCGCGAGCCTTTGACTAGAGCAGGCCCGCTTTTTGACAGGCAGCGCGCGCTTCGGCCACGCCGCGGACGCGCTGCGCGCGCCAACCGAATTGACTCGCCGCGTTCACGTTCTCGCTCCGGTCGTCGAAAAAGTGGCACGTCGTGCCCGCCCTCACCCCTTCGGAAATCGCCTGAAATGCCCCCGGATCGGGCTTGTGGAAGCCGGACAGGTGCGAAGGATGGTGGGCGTGGAAGGGGTCTTTGGGCCCGAGATCGCTGAGCACCTTGGGCCACTGTGCCGGGTTGGTGTTGCTCAAGCTGAGCACGCGGTGGTGCTCGCGCAGTTCGGCCAGCAAGCTCAGCGCGCCTTCATAAAAGCCCACCGCCGCAGCACGAAACTCCACCAAGAACTCGGCGGGTGCCAGCGCCAAGTCGTACCGCGCGACGACCGCGGCGGCGAAATCTGCCTCACTCGAGCGGCCGGTTTCGAAACCGCGTGAAAGAGGGGGCCATTGTGCCTGCACTTCTTCGCTGCGCCAGCGACGCCCTCTGCGGCTGGTGCGCGCAATCAGGCGATCGCCCTGAAAATCATACAGCACGCCACCCATGTCGAACACGATTACGCTGGAGGCATCTTTGCCCATCGCCAAAGCCGATCTAGCAGACAACGCGGACCTTCCGCAAAGCCCACCGGCACGTTTGACGCGGCGCGCGCGCGGGTACTGACTAGCGATCGAGACCATGACCGTAGATTTGGAACCGGCCCCCGTGCCTCCGTTGCTCGCAGCCGACGAACCCGAAGCGTTCGAGGTGATTTTGGATCAGCGACAGTCGCCGTTCCTAATCACCTGCGATCACGCCGGAAAACGGCTGCCCCGCGCCCTCGGCAACCTGGGTTTGCCGGACAGCGAGCTGAGTCGCCACATCGCCTGGGATTTGGGCGCGGCGCAGGTTGCGCGCGCGCTCGCTCGGGAGTTGGGTGCATTTGCCATCCTACAGACGTATTCGCGGCTAGCGATCGACTGCAACCGTCCGCTCGGCGTGCCTAGCTCCATCCCCTTGATCAGCGAAAGCACGGTCATCCCGGGCAATCAGGGGCTCTCTCCCGCGCAGTGCGCCGAGCGCGCACGCGCCATCTTTCGGCCCTACCACACGCGTCTCCTGACTGAATTCGAGCGCCGCGCGAAGGCCGGGCAGCCGAGCGTGTTGATCGCGATGCACAGCTTTACGCCCACGTTCATGGGTGTGTCCCGGCCTTGGCATGCCGGCATGCTGTACAACCGCGATGCGCGCTTGGGCCGCGCCTTGATTGAGCTGCTCGGCCGCGAACCCGAGCTCGTCATCGGGGACAATGAACCGTACTCGGTCAGTGATCTGAGCGACTACGGTGTGGTGGTCTATGGCGAGCAGCGCGGCATTCCGCACGTCGAGATCGAGATCCGCCAAGACTTGCTGGAGGACGGAGCAGGGCAAGAAGCATGGGCCAAGCGCTTCGCGCGGCTTCTGCCCGAAGCCTGCGCGGGGCTCACGCTGTAGCTCGGCGTTGGGGGCCGGAACGAGCCGAGCCGGTTTGGGATTGTGTGCATTGCAGCAACAATCCGTTGCTGAGAGCTGGATTGTCCGTCGCACCCGGCGCCTTATGTTCTTGGCTTCCAAGGAGTCTTCGATGAGCCAAGTTCGAGAAGTGAGTCGCGTGGTCACTGCGCACCGCCAAGAGGAAGGCGCGGGTTTCATCGTTCGCCGGCCGCTGCCCTCGCTGAGCCTGACCGTGGCCGATCCGTTTCTACTGATCGACGAGATGGGACCGGTCGATTACGGCCCGGGTGAAGCGGTTGGTGCACCCGATCATCCGCACCGCGGCTTCGAGACCGTGACCTACGTGCTGAGCGGCGAGTTCGAACACGAGGACTCGGCTGGTCATCGCGGCGTGCTTCGCTCGGGTGACGTGCAGTGGATGACGGCTGGTGCCGGCGTGGTGCACTCGGAAATGCCCTCGCGCGGTGTGCGGGACGCGGGTGGCCGCGTGCACGGTTTCCAAATTTGGGTCAATTTGCCGGCCCGCCTCAAAATGACGCAGCCGCGCTATCAAGAGGTCGCGTCCGCGAAAATTCCCACCGCCGACAGTGCGGACGGTCTGGCTCGCGTGCGGGTCATCGCGGGTGAAGCGCTGGGAGCAAAGGCGATCATCGATACCTTGACGCCGATCGTGTATCAGGATTGGTCGCTGAAGGCGGGCGCGGACGTGACGGTGCCCCTGGCGGCCGAGCAACAAGCGCTGGTCTACGTCTTCGAGGGCGCGGCGCGCATCGGCGATGGCGACTCCCCGGTGGCCGACGGTCAGCTCGCGGTACTCGGCGGCGGTGACAGCGTGCGCCTACGCGCGAGCGAAAACGCGCGGCTATTGCTGCTGGCCGGCGTGCCGCTCGAGGAGCCCGTGGCTCGCTATGGTCCGTTCGTGATGAACACGCAGCAAGAAATCCAGCAAGCCTTCCGCGACTATCAGAGCGGAAAGATGGGCGAGATCACGCGCACGGCACAGGTTCAGTCCACGCTCTGAATTCGCGAAATCGAGCTGAGTCGAGCGCGGCCCGACTCAGCTCGCGGCGATTCAGCCGAGCTTTGCGATGATCGCGTCGCCCATGCCGCTGGTCGACAGCGGCTTGGCGCCGCCGAGGTCAGCGGTGCGCGCGCCCGCGGCGAGAGCCGCTTCGACCGCACGCTCGACCGACGCGGCTTCCTTCTCCAAGCCTAGGCTGTGACGCAGCAGCATGGCTGCGCTCAAAATCGTGCCCACCGGATTGGCGATGCCCTTGCCGGCGATGTCCGGCGCCGAGCCGTGAATCGGCTCGTACAACCCGAGCTTGCCTTCGCCCAAGGACGCGCTCGGCAACATGCCCAATGAGCCGGTGAGCACCGCGGCTTCATCCGACAGAATGTCGCCGAACATGTTTTCGGTCACGATCACGTCGAAGCTGGTTGGTGCAGTGACCAGGCGCATAGCGCAGGAATCGACCAACTGGTGTTCGAGCGTGATGTCGGCGAAGTCCTCTTTTACCTGGGTCGCGATCTGGCGCCAGACGCGCGAGGATTCGATCACGTTGGCCTTGTCCACCGAGGTCAGCTTCTTCTTCCGGCCACGCGCCAAGTTGAAGGCCAAACGCACGATGCGCTCGATCTCGAAGTCCATGTATTCGAGCGTGTCGAAGACACGTAGACCCCGATCGGTTTGTTCGCGGCCCTGCTTGCCGAAGTACAGGCCGCCGGTCAGCTCGCGCAGGATGAGCATGTCGCAGCCCTGAATGCGCTCCAGCTTGAGCGGCGAGGAATCCACCAGCTCGGGGTAGCTGCGCACGGGGCGGAGGTTGGCGAACAAGCCGAGCCCCTTGCGAATGGCGAGCAGGCCCTTCTCGGGACGGGTCTTGGCGTTGGGGTTATCCCATTTCGGGCCGCCCACGGCGCCGAGCATGATCGCGTCCGACGCCTTGCATGCTTCGAGAGTGGCGGGCGGCAGCGGATCGCCGGTCTCGTCGATGGCGATGCCGCCGATCAACTGGGTCTCGAAAGCGAACTCGTGGCCGCCTTTCTTAGCGACGGCTTCGAGCACTGCGCGTGCCTGGCCGGTGACTTCGGGGCCAACACCATCACCGGGAAGAAGAACGATTTTAGCTTTCATGGGCGATCTCTCGATGTTCGTTCGGGCTCAGGCCCAAAAACTCGGCCACTTTAATGCAAACGCGCCAAGAAACCAGCACACAGATCGGGAAAACTGCCGCTCAGGGGCCGCATGGCATGGGCGCGAGCAAGCGCCCCCAGCGATGCTTCTCCGCTAGTGCGCGGTTGACCGCGACGATCATGCGGTCGCTTTGTACCCAGCGTGCCCAAGCGTGCAGCATTGCCGTATTCAACAGGCGCGCCGGCTCACCGTCGCTGACGTCAGCGCTCGTGGCATACGCGAAGCTTTCCGAGCTGCCGGCCGCCAATACGCTGTTGTCGGTTCCGTCGAATGCGCAGATCTGCAACTCCGCCGTCGCTCGCGCTTCCTCGTCCCACCAATGCGCGATCCAACCCGCGTCGGCGCGTCGCACATATACCTGGAAGTAAAGGCGATCGCTGCCCACTCGTGGCACCAAGCGCTTCAACAGCGCGGCCATCGCTGTCTCCACTTCGGCAGAGATCGGCAACGCTCTGCTCTCTCCATCCCCCGGCAAACTGAAGAACGGAGTATCGAAGGCGCTGTCCTTCGACACCCCGCGGCGCTCGTCCTTGACGAAGACCTGGGCGGTTTCGCTGTCATAGCGAGCCGTTGGAGCGGGCAACGGCTCGAAGGCAGGCCCATTTCGTAGCGCGCTCCCGCAGGCGCACAGCAAGCCGCTCGCCATCAGCGCGAGCAGCCACGATCGACAAAAAATCATGCGCGCTCTTAGTTGTAGACGCGGGCGATGAAAAGCGTGTCGGCTAGATTTCGGCCGTGGCCTTGGGCGTCCCAGTCGTGCTTGCCGTGCGGGCGGGGCGACTCACCGCCAAGCCGTCTGGCAGCACCGCCCGGCCTTGAATCAGCCCATATTCGATGGAATCGACCAGGGCGTGCATCGACGCCTCGATGATGTTGGACGATGCGCCTACCGTGCTCCAGCTGCGGTGCGCATCTTGGCTGTCGATCAATACGCGGGTGATGGCTTCCGTGCCCTCGGTCCCGTCCAGAATGCGGACCTTGTAGTCGGCCAGGTGGATATCGTTGATCGCGGGGTAAGCGGGCGCGAGCGCCTTGCGCAGCGCGCCGTCGAGCGCGCTGACTGGGCCGTTGCCCTCGGCCGCGGTGTGCAGTGTGCTCTTGCCGACTTGCACTTTGACTACGGCTTCCGCGAACGTTTCCGTGCCCCGACGCTTGCCGACCTGTACTTGGTAGTCGATGACTTGGAACAGCGGCACGTAATCATCGGCCTTGCGTTGCAAGAGCAGCGCGATGCTCGCCTCCGCGCCCTCGTACGAGAGCCCGCGATTTTCGGCTTCCTTGATCTCGCGCAGCGTTTCGAGCTCGGTGCCAGCGCTGACTTCGACGCCCAGCTCTTCGGCTTTGGCCAACACATTGCCGCGACCAGATAGCTCGCTGACCACGACGCGCATGCTGTTACCGACCAGCTCGGGAGTCACGTGTTGGTACGAGTCCGGGTTACGCCGGAGCGCGGCGACGTGTACGCCGCCTTTGTGGGCGAAGGCGCTCCGGCCCACGTAGGCCATGTGCGCGTCTGGCGCGAGGTTGGCGACCTCGGCCACGAAGTGCGACAGCTCACTGATGCCTGCCAGACGGCCCGGCGCGAGCACTCGGAAGCCGAGCTTGAGCTCGAGGTTGGGGATGATCACGGACAGATTGGCGTTGCCGCAGCGCTCGCCGTAACCGTTGATCGTGCCCTGCACGTGGCGCGCACCGGCGCGCACGGCGGCCAGGCTATTGGCGACGCCGCAGCCCGTGTCGTCGTGCGCGTGAATGCCGACGGGGTGATTCACGAGTCGCTTGACGTCGGCCACGATGCGCTCGACGTCCCAGGGCAAGTTCCCGCCGTTGGTCTCGCACAAGGTAACGACCTCGGCGCCGCCGCGGATGGCCGCGCGGAGCGTCTCCACGGCGTAGCTCGGGTCCGCGCGGTAGCCATCGAAGAAGTGCTCGGCGTCGTACACGACGCGCTTCTTTTCGCTGCGCAAGAAAGCGACCGAGTCTTCGATCATGCGCAGGTTTTCGTCGAGCGTGGTGCGCAACACCTCGGTCACCTGGAACGTCCAGGATTTCCCAAAAATCGTACAGACTTCGGTGCCGGCCGCGATCAGCGCGCGCATGCTCGAGTCATCGGCTGCGCCGAGGCCCGCGCGACGAGTCGAGCCGAAAGCCGCGATTTTGGCCTGCTTCCACTCTCGATCGCGGGCGCGCGCGAAGAACTCTTCGTCCTTCGGGTTGGAACCGGGCCAGCCACCTTCGATGAACGTGACGCCGAACGCGTCCAGGTGCTCGGCAATTCGCAGCTTGTCCTCCAGCGTGTACGAAATGCCTTCGCGCTGCGTGCCATCGCGTAAGGTCGTATCGTAAACTTCGACGAGCTCTGGCTCGACGTTGACTGGAGGGGAAGCGGTCATCTGCGGTTCCGTTGCTGAAGGGTGAGACTAGTTCGCGTAGGTGTGGGCCGTCTCGTAGCCTTTAATCTTGTCGTCGAAGCCGAGGATGTAACCGAGCTGGTCGATGCCGTTCAGCAGGCAATGCTGCGCGAACGGGTCGACCGGAAACGTGGTGGTCGAGCCGTCCGGCAAGGTGAGCACCTTCTCTTTCAGATCGACGGTGATCTGTGCCTTCGGGTCGGCCTTCTGCGCGACCAGTAACTTCTGGTACACGTCCTGGCTCACGACCACGGGCAAGAGCCCGTTCTTCAGCGAGTTGCCCTTGAAGATGTCGGCGAACGAGGTCGAGATGACCACGCGGAACCCCCAGCCGACGAGCGCCCAGGGCGCGTGCTCGCGCGACGAGCCGCAGCCGAAGTTGTCGCCCGCGAGCAAAATCTGTGCGCCCTGAGAAGCCGGGAAATTGAGCGGAAAATCCGCCTTGTCCGTGCCGTCGGCGTTGTAGCGCCAATCGCAGAACAGGCTCTTGCCGAGGCCGTCCTTGTCGATCACCTTCAGGAAGCGCGCGGGGATGATCTGATCGGTGTCGATGTTTTCCGACGTGATGACGACGGCGTGTGACGTGATCTTGCTAAAGCTTGCCATGATTCTGTGTTCCTTTCCGATCAGACCGCGGCGAGCGTACGCACGTCGGTGACTTTGCCGGTGATGGCAGAGGCCATGGCCGTGGCCGGCGAGGCCAAGAAGGTGCGGCCGCCCTTGCCTTGGCGACCCTCGAAGTTGCGGTTGGAGGTGCTGACCGCGTATTGGCCGGGAGAAAGTTGGTCGCCGTTCATGGCGATGCACATCGAGCAACCCGCTTCGCGCCATTCGGCGCCGGCATCGGTGAAGATGCGGTCGAGGCCCTCGGCTTCGGCTTGGCGTTTCACTTCTTGCGAACCCGGCACGATCAAGGCGCGCACGCCCGCGGCCACGTGACGGCCTTTGAGCACGGATGCGGCGAGCCGCAGATCACTGATGCGACCGTTCGTGCACGAACCCACGAACACCACGTCCACCTTCTGGCCCACGAGCGAACGACCGCCCTCCAAGCCCATGTAAATCATGGCCTTCTCGAAGGCTTGTCGCTCCGAACCCGCGCTGAAGTCAGCCGCGGCCGGAAGCGCCTGGGTCACCGGCACGGCCATCCCGGGGTGCGTGCCGTAGGTGATCATCGGTTCGATCTTGTCCGCATCGAGCGTGACCAGCGTGTCGTACTTTGCGCCGGCATCGCTGGGCAGCTTCTTCCAGCGTTCGACGGCAGCCTCCCAAGCTGCGCCCTTTGGCGCGTACTCGCGACCTTTGACGTACTCGAAGGTCTTCTCGTCCGGCGCGATCAAGCCAGCGCGCGCGCCAGCTTCGATGCTCATGTTGCACACGGTCATGCGCGCCTCCATATCCAGCGCGCGGATCGCGCTGCCGGTGTATTCGATCACGTAGCCGGTGCCGCCCCCGGTGCCGATCTTGGCGATCACGGCCAAGATGATGTCTTTGGCGGTCACGAGTGGGGAGAGCGTGCCGTCGATGCGCACTTCCATCGTCTTCGGTTTGGATTGCAGCAAGCATTGCGAAGCGAGCACGTGCTCCACTTCACTCGTGCCGATGCCGAAGGCGAGCGAACCGAACGCGCCGTGGGTGGAGGTGTGGCTATCACCGCAGACGATGGTCATGCCCGGCTGAGTAAAGCCGCGCTCCGGGCCGACCACGTGCACGATGCCGTTCTTATCGTCACCGAGGGCGAACAAGCGGATCCCGAAATCCGAGCAGTTTTTCTCGAGCTGCGACAATTGAGCGCGGGCTTGGTCGTCGATCACTTGCAGGGCCTTGGGCAAGGTCGGCGTCGAGTGATCCATGGTCGCCACGGTACGGTCGGGGCGACGGACCTTGAGGCCGCGTGCGCGCAGACCCGAGAACGCCTGCGGCGAGGTGACCTCGTGAATCAAGTGGAGATCGATGTAGATCACAGCGGGGCGCCCGGGCTCCTCGGCCACCACGTGCTCGTTCCAGATCTTTTCGAAAAGCGTCTTTGCCATGCTCACTCTGCGGCTCCCGTGGTCTGTTCTCGCACTTGCGATTTCTCAGCTTGTTTTTCGTACGTTCCAAGGGTCACGAGCAAGCGATTCAGCGCACCGAGGTACGCTTTCGTGCTTGCCACGATGACATCCGAGTCTGCGGCTTGTCCGTGCAGGATGGCGGCTCCGCCGCTGCCGTGCTGCGCGTTGAGGCGGCCGTCGCTGCTGCCGACGGCGCGCACGCGCACGCTGGCGTGGCCGAGGGCGTCGATGCCCTCGGTGACCGCGTTGATCGTATACTCGACCAGCTCACTCGGCGCGTTGACGATCTCGTCCACGGCGGTGAAGGCGGCGTGCACGGGGCCGGTGCCGACGGCAGCTTGCGTGCGCAGCTCGCCGTTGGGACAACGCAAACGCACGGTGGCGGTCGGCATGCCGTTGGAACCGCAGGTGACCTGCACCGCGTCGAGCGCGTAGTACTCGATGCCACGACCGACTTCGGAGTTGGCTAAGGCTTCCAGATCGGCGTCGGTGATGCGCTTTTTCTTGTCGGCCAAGGTCTTGAAACGTTGGAATGCAGCTTCCAGCGCCTCGCCCTCCAGGGCATGACCGAGCTCGCGCAGGCGCACGGCGAAGGCATGGCGCCCCGAGTGCTTGCCCATGACCAGCGTGGTCTTGCTCGCGCCGACCGTCTCCGGACGCATGATTTCGTACGTTCCGGCGTGCTTGAGCATGCCGTCTTGGTGAATGCCAGACTCGTGGGCGAAGGCATTGGCGCCGACGATGGCCTTGTTCGGGGGGACGACCATGCCCGTGCGCACGCTGACCAAGCGGCTGGTGCGCACCAGCTGCGTGGCATCGATGCCCGTCTTCAGCCCGAACATCGGTTGCCGGGTCTGCAGCGTCATCACGATCTCTTCGAGCGACGTGTTGCCCGCGCGCTCGCCGATGCCGTTGATCGTGACCTCGGCTTGGCGCGCGCCGGCCATGATGCCGGCCAGCGCATTGGCCGTGGCCAGCCCCAAATCATCGTGGCAGTGCACCGAGACAATCACGTCTTCGATGCCCTTCACGTTTTTCATGATGCCGTCGATGATGGCGCCGAACTCGGAGGGCACGGTGTAGCCCACCGTGTCGGGGATGTTCAGCGTGGTCGCGCCGCATTCGATGACCGCGGTCAGGACCTCGTGCAAGAAATCGGGCTCGGTGCGGCCGGCATCCTCGGGGCTGAACTCGATGTCGTCACACAGCGACTTGGCGAACGTGATCATTTGCCGCGCGCGAGCCACGACTTGCTCTTTGCTCATGCGCAACTTGTGCTCGCGGTGCAGCGGGCTGGTCGCCAGAAACACGTGAATACGCGGGTATTTAGCGATCTTGATCGCGTCGTACGCGGTCTGAATGTCTTTTTCCGTGGCGCGGGCGAGGCCACACACGATCGGTGGCTCGGCACTCGGCCGGCCGCTGATCGGTTCGATGCCGACCGTCTCGGCGATGTCGTGCACCGCTTGGAAATCGTCCGGCGAGGCCGAAGGGAAGCCGGCTTCGATCACGTCGACGCCCAGTCGCGAAAGCGCACGGGCCACCTCGAGCTTCTCTTCGGACGTGAGCGTCGCACCCGGGGCTTGTTCGCCGTCGCGCAACGTCGTGTCGAAGATCCGCACATAATCTCGAGGTGGCTTGGGCTGCTTACTAACTGGGCTGGTCATGGATTTAATGGGGGGTTGGGTTGATGTGTCCGGAGGCGACGCCCCCCGCTACGTTCGAGTTGCTGGTTCCGAGAGCGACGCGAATCGGGAAAGAGAAAATCTCAGGCGGCGAAGATGCCGCGCAGGTTGGGGGGTTGTTGGCCAGCGCCTTCGGCGGCGGCGCCCTTGGCGCCGCGGGTCATGGCGACCACGCCGGTCTGGACCATTTCGGCGATGCCGAACGGAGCGAGCACGGTGACGAGCGTGTCGATCTTGCTCTGCTGACCGGTAAGCTCGATGATCATCGTGTCGAGATCGAGATCGATCACCTGGCCGCGGAACACCTCGACCAGCTGCAACACTTCCGAGCGCTTGTCTTGGCCAACGGTGACTTTTATCAGGGCCAGGCCCCGCGTCAGGCTGGGCTTTTCGGTGATGTCTTCCACGCTCAGGACATTCACCAGCTTGTACAGGTTGGCTTCGATGCGAAGCGCGGTGTCGGCGTCTGCTTCGACGGCGAACGTCATGCGTGAGACACCCGCTTCGTGCGTGCGGCCGACATTGAGTGACACGATGTTGTAGCAGCGACGACGAAACAGCGACGTGACCCGATTGAGCACGCCGGGCTGATCTTCCACGTAGGCGACGAAGTGACGAAGTGTCGGGGATTCAGATTGGGCCATGATTTTTTCCGCCGTGGGCTCAATGATCTTTACCGGTTTCGAAGATGGGATTGTGGGGCGGCACGTCTTTCGCGGCCTCGCCGGGGAGCTCTTCCGAGGGTAGCTCACCGCCGGCCGCAGCCACTGGGACGGGGCGGCGGATCATGTTGTCCAAATCGGCGCCCGCTGGCACCATCGGATACACGCTGTCTTCTTGCTCGACGCGGAAGTCGATGATGCACGTCTCCTTGAAGGCGCGCGCGGCTTCGACCGCGGCCTGAACTTCTTCACGCTTGGTGACGCGGATGCCCTTCAGACCATGGGCATCGGCCAGCTTGACGAAATCCGGGCTCTTGATCGGCGTGGCCACGTAGCGACCGCCGTAGAAGAACTGCTGCCACTGACGAACCATGCCCAAAAAGCCATTGTTGATGATGGCGATGTTGACCTTGATGTCCTCCTGCGCGCAGGTCGCCAGCTCGCAGGCGGTCATTTGGAAACCGCCGTCGCCGACGACCACCCAGACTTCGTCATCCGGGCAAGCCATGCGCGCGCCCATCGCGGCGGGCAGCGCGAAGCCCATGGTGCCGGCTCCGCCCGAGGTCAGCAGCTTCCTTGGGTAGTCGTGCTTGTAGTACTGCGCTTCCCACATCTGGTGCTGGCCCACGTCCGTCACCACCAAGGCTTTGCCTTGGGTGTAGCGCCACAGATCGTGAATCACGTGCGCGGCGAACAGCCGCCCATTGTCGGGCAAGCTCTGGATCTCGCGCACGGCGCTGCTGCCCTTCAAGCCGGTGATGTGCGCGTTCCAATCGTCACAGCTGCGTTTTTCGATCTGCGGTAGCAGCATGCGCAAGATGTCGCGCACGTCGCCCACCAGCGGTAGGTCGACCTTGACGTTCTTGTTGATCTCCGCCGGGTCGAGCTCGATGTGAATCTTCTTGGCGTTCTGGGCGTACGTCTTCAAATTGCCGGTCACGCGATCGTCGAAGCGCATGCCCATGGCGATGATCAGATCCGCCTCTTGGATTGCCGTGTTCACCCAAGCTTCGCCGTGCATGCCCATCATGCCCAAGCTCAGCGGATGGGTCGCAGGAAAGCCGCCCAGCCCGAGTAGCGTCAGCGCCACCGGGAAGTTCGTTTTCTGCACGAATTCCAGCAATTGCGCCGTTGCGTTGGCCTCGATCACGCCGTGGCCGCAGAAGATGATCGGCCGCTTCGCGGCTTTGATCATTTCGGCCGCTTTTTCGATCTCGCGCGGTACCGGGTGGTGCTCCGGGCGATAGCCGGGCAAGCGAATGGGCGAGGGATCGTAGCGGTGCTGGATGCTGCCCTGCTGAGCGTCTTTGGTGATGTCCACTACCACCGGGCCCGGACGCCCGGAGCTCGCGATGTAGAAGGCCTGCCGGATCGCCGGCATGATGTCCTCGGTGCGCGTGACCAAGATGTTGTGCTTGGTGATGGGTAACGTCACGCCCGTGAAGTCGACCTCTTGGAAGCCATCGCTACCGATCAGGTAGGAGGCAACCTGGCCGGTGATGCACACCATAGGGATCGAATCCATCATCGCGTTGGCGATGCCGGTGACCAGGTTCGTGGCGCCGGGACCGGAGGTGGCGATGCACACCCCGACACCGCCGGAAGCGCGCGCGTAGCCATCCGCCATGTGAGCCGCGCCTTGCTCGTGACGGACCAGCACGTGCCGGATCGGATATGCCGGCATCGCGTCGTAGGCCGGCATGATCGCCCCGCCCGGGTAGCCGAAGACAACCGAGACCCCTTCATGAACGAGCGTGTCCCAGATGATCTGGGAGCCGGTCAGGGTTTGCACCTCGGCCGTCGCTTCGGGCGATGGGCTGGTAGATGCTCGGGGTTCGGTGATGCTCTTCATCGGTGAGGCCACGTTGTTCTCCTCGGTGCCTGGTAGCTTCGCTGTCGGTTCGATGCGTGAAAAATCAGAGTGCTGAAACTAAAAAACCCCCGTACCTCGGTGGGTGCGGGGGCCTTATATTGGGCTGCTTTCTCAGGTCAGCCGGCCACCGCACACGAGCTAATAAGCCCGAGTCCGACGAGGACGAGACCAACGACGACACCAGACACGCGCGCGTCGCTGCCCGGGGCAGAAACGGGGGTCACGGAGGCGCGGGTAGCAGTCATCGACGGGTGAAACGTGCTCTTCCGCTTCCGCCTCGTCAAGTGCGTTTTTGTGGTGCAAACGGATACGCATGGCTAACTATCCGTAAACACTTGCGTTGTCTGGTTGAACCAGCTGTGCGCTCGGGCGCTCACTCGTCTTTTTTGGGCTCGAGGCGTTCCAGGTCCGCCCACGAAAACTCGTCACCGCGCGGCGTGAGTACCGGATTCGGCGGCCGCATGCTGAACCAGGCCGTGGCGTGCCCGAGGCGCATCACGTGCATGCTTTGTGCGGGGCTCTGCAGCGCCTGACCGAGCAACGCCACTCGTTCACCGGTTGGCTTCTGCGCTACGTCCAGGACCAACAGCGCGTGACCCTTGCCGCGTGTTTGCAGGAAGAAATCACCTGCGGTCAACTGGGCTGGATCGGCGACTCGACTCGCCCGGGTGGCCAGCGAGACGTTGTTCGACCAGAGCATGACGGCATCGATGTACTGCCGGAAGTCGTTATAGTTCGCGTCGCGCGGTTTGCCTTTCACGACCCAAAACACGTTGGGCCCCGAAGGCAGCAAACGCTGCCCCTTGGCCCAGCGCGAAAAGGGCATGTCGAGCTTGGAGGCGCTGCGGTAGCTGATCGCGTCGGGCTTGTCGCCCGCCCACAGCCATTCAGCGTGCAGGCGCGCGACGGCATCCGAGCTTTGCTGGAGATCGCCAGCGCCGACGTCGATCGCGATCACCGCCGCGACGTATGGATCGTCACCCGGGTACACCGTGTCGCCGCTGTTGCTGAGCACGGGCGTGCCCGGCGCCGCGAGCGGTAGTCCGCGCAGCCATTCGCCAAAAGAACCTGCCCCAACCGCAACGCGCTGGTAGCCGGGAGGCGTCGGAAAGCGAGTCTCCAGCGAATCGACCGGCGCGGGGTACTTCAGATTGTCGGCGGCGAGCCAACGATACCGGCGCGCATCGGGCCCGCTGCTACCGGCTTTCTTGGTCGGGCCTGCATCCGCGGCGCCGCCTTCGGCTGCGCCGCCGTCGACGGTGGCAATCGGCGCGGCACCGGCGGCGGAGCTGGTCGGCGCAACGGAGCTGACGGGCAGCGCGCTTGCAGTGACACTCGATTTGGGAGGACCGACAGCGTCGGCCTTGGGCTCGTGTTTGCAGCCGGAGGCCGCGACGAACAGGGTGAGGACGGCGATTCGGTGCACGGCGTCCGGGGATAGTACACCGACCTTGGGCAGCGGCCGATTTTTGAGCCAATTGCTCGGTTGGGTCCGCTTGCTGCTTATCTAACCGCTCAAAATTACTGACCTTGTCCGAAGTTTCGGGCGGGGCGATAACCCTGGGCGTATAAGTGGCCGTCAGGACGCCTCATGAGTAGCCCAAGTCCATTTGCCGGTGTGGGCTTCCGTCGCGGTCGAGACATAAGCTACGGAGTCGCTATGGGTCAGCCTGATAAGGGTCAAGAACTCGAGCGCGTGCTCGCCAGTGCCGTCGATAAGCCGCACGTCATCCTCCTCGGCGGTCATCCCGACCCGGATGGGATCGGCAGCGCGTTGGCGCACAAGCGACTGTGCGAACGCATGGGCGTGTCGGCGACCATCGCACACGTGCTGCCGCTGTCGCGCTCGGAGAACCGCGCGCTGGTGAAGTTGCTCAACGTGCCGATGGTGCGCGTGTCGGAGATGTCGGACCTCGAGCAGTACGGCTACTTGGCGCTGGTCGATGCCAGCGCGAGTGAATCGAGCATCAAGCTGCCCGAGAGTTTGAAGTTACTGACGGTCGTCGACCACCATCGCCCGCCCTCGGTGCCGAAGGCGCCGTTCGTCGACATTCGCCACGACGTCGGGGCAACCTGCACTATTTACGCCGAGTACGCCGAGCGCGGCCTCACGCCTTTCGGCGCCGAAGGCAATGACGACGCAGCGGTGGCTACGGCCATGTTCTTCGGCATCCAAACCGACACCGACGATTTTGCTTTCGGCACTCCGGCCGATTTTCGCGCCGCCGCCTATTTGAAGCCGTTCTGCGATTCAGAGACGCTCAGCCGCGTGGGTCGCCGGACGCTCACTGCAGAGTCCATGGAAGCCGTGGGGCGCGCGCTGATCGACCTAGAGGTCGTGCGCGATTTCGCGATCGCCAGCGTCGGGCGTGTCTCGGCAAACAATCGCGATGCCATCCCGATGGCGGCGGACTTCATCTTGCGTCGCGAAGACATCGACACGGTGCTCGTGTTCGGCGTGGTCGAGGATCGCATCGACGGTTCACTCCGAACGAGTCGCGCCAGCGTCGACCCCGCGCTGTTCATGCAAAATGCATTCGGCGACGACAACCAAGGGCGCCCTTACGGCGGCGGTCGTGCGGACATGGGCGGCTTCCGTATTCCACTCGGTTTGCTCTCCGAGTCGGCCGACGAGAACAACCTGCTGCGCATGGTCAAAGACGTGGTGCAGAAGCGGGTTGCGCGTGTCGTACCCGAGCTCGACAAGAAGAAGCGCGAACCGAACAACAAGTCCGAGTAGCTCAGCGCCGCTCGCCCCGCTCGGGCTCGGCGATCGGCTCGGAATAGTCGGAAAGGTCCTCTTCCGGACCGTGCTCGACGCGCAGCGGGCTGCTCGCGACGCGCGTCCGAGCAGGGGATTTCGACTCCATCGGGTCGATTTCGGTGCCTTCTACGTCGATTTCTTGGCCAAGTAGGCGGGAGCGGACCTGGGTCAAGGCGTGGCTCAAGCCGCGGTCCCCTTGGACGCCGACTTCTCGACAACGCCATGCGGCACGCCGAAGTGGGCGACCAAAGAAGAGCGAGAGCGCGAACAGCAGCGTGGGCAGGAAGACTCGAAACAGCCCCCAAGTCGCCAAGCGAGCCACAGTCAGGGCCAGTACCACGACGATCAGCACGAACGGGCCGGCGCCGCGCCCGTTGCCCGGTCCGTGCCAAAGATCCGAGCGCTCAATTCGCAGGCTGCGTGCCATGCGGCGTGCCCGCGTGGTTTCTTCGCGGACTTGCTCTTTGAGTTCGCGTCGATAGCGCCGGCTTTCGTCGCGGATCTGCCGCCGCTGCGCTCGCCCTCGGTCGCGCAACTCTTGCCAGTCGTTGCTGGTGGCAGCGGTGGGGGGTACGGGCGAAGCACCCGCGCGAGACCGGCGGCCCGAGCCCGGCGCGGGGACGCGCGCCGCGCGCTTGTCCGGGTCTGGATCGAGCATCGAGCTCAATGCTCGCACGAGCCAAGGCTCGGCGTCGTTGCCCAAGGCGGCACGGACGTCGATGGCGAGGCCGCGGTGAGGCAAATCCTCTGGCTCGCGGCCGGTGACGAGCGCCAGAGCGGTCGCGCCCACGGCGTACACGTCACTGCCTTTCAGCGCGCGGCCCTGGAACTGCTCGGGGGCCATGTAGCCGAACGTGCCGACCACGGTGCTGCCGCCTTCCGGCTTCAACTGGTCACGCACCGAGCCGAAATCGACGAACGCAAAGCTGCCGTCTTGCCGCAAGATCACGTTCCCGGGCTTGATGTCGCGGTGAATGATGGGCGAGACGCGCGAATGCAAATACGAAAGCACGCTGTCCGCGTCGGCTAGAAAGCGGGCAATTTCTTGGTGCGTCAGCGTGGCTCGTCGTCGTCGCAGCGAGGCCAGCGTTTCGCCCTCGATTTTTTCCATCACCAAGTACAGCGCGCCGTCTTCCTCGAAGTGCTCGACGTAAACGGGCAAGTTCGGGTTTGACAGCGTGGACAGCACGCGCGCCTCGCGCTCGGCCAGCTCCACGTCCTTCCAGCTCCTCGCGCCGCGAACCTGGAAGCGCTTGATGGCGACCGCGCGGCCATTCAGTTGGTCGACGGCGTCGAGTGTCTCGGCTTGCGAGCCTGCGCCCAGCTCCCCGACAATCGCGTAGCGACCCGAGCGCAGCTTGCCGGTACTGGGAGCCGAGCTCACCCCGGATCCCTAATACCGGCCCCCGCGTTTCGCCATCCGGGGCCAGAACTGCTGGATTTCAGCCAGTATTGCGCATGCCCTGGGCGATCCCGTTCAGGGTCGTGCCCAGCGCTGCGTCGAGTAATTTGAGTTGCGGGTCGTCTTCGGCGAGCTTCCGCTTCTTCTTGAGCAAGCTCACCTGCAGCAGGTTGAGCGCGTCCACGTACGGGTTCCGGAGCGTGAGCGCGCCCTGCAAGAAGCGATGGTCGAGCAACATATCGCGCTCGCGAATCATGTGGAGCGACTGCACGGTGCGCTTGAACTCCGCTTCGAGCCCGCCGTACACGGCCGGATCTGCGCCGAGCTCACGCGCGTAGAGGCGCGCGACGTCGATGTCGGCCTTGGCGCAGACCATCTCGATCTTGTCCAAGAGGTCGCTGAAGAAGGGCCACTTCTGGGCCATCTGCTTGAGCAAGTCGAGCCCGCCCGGTTCGGCGATGATTTGCTCGAGGGCGGTCCCCGCACCCAGCCAGGCAGAAGCCATCAAGCGCATCTGGGTCCAACCGAAGTTCCAGGGGATGGCGCGCAGGCCCTTGATCGTGCCAGCTCCGCGTTCGCGATAAGCGGGACGCGAACCGAAGTGCACGTGGCCGAGCTCTCGCACCGGCGTTGCCTTGAGGAACATTTGGAACAGCGCCGTGTCGTCGTGCACCACTTTACGGAACGCGTTCTGTGATGACTCGCTCAAGCGCGCCATCACTTCGCGGTAACGCGCCTCCGCGCCCGGCTCGAGCTCGGTGCGGAAGTCCGAGAACTTCGCCATCAGCGTGCCCGTCAGCATCACTTCCAAGCTGCGTTCGGCGATCGACAAGATGCCGAACTTCTGGGAAATGATTTCGCCTTGCTCGGTGATCTTGACGCGACCCGACACCGTACCCGGGGGCAAGGCGGTGAATGCGCGATACACGGGGGAGCCACCGCCGCGACCCACGGTGCCGCCGCGACCGTGGAACAACGTGAGCGTGACGCCTGCGTCGCGCGAGACTTCGGCCAGCGCCTCTTGCGCTCGGTAGAGCTCCCAAGCCGCGGCCACGACGCCGACGTCCTTGGCCGAATCGGAATAACCGAGCATCACCTCTTGGTGCATCTTACGCGCCTTGAGCTGGCGCAAGTACACCGGGTCGGCGAATAGGCTCTTCATGATCGAAGGGCCGTTGAACAAGTCGGCCTGAGTCTCGAACAGCGGCACCACGTCCAAGCGCGAGAACGGCTCCTCGCGCGCCAAATCGACCAAGCCCGCCTCGCGCGCCAAAATCAGCACTCGCAGCAAGTCGGTCGAGGTCTTGGTCATCGACACGATGTAGGTCTGCGCGGCACGCTCGCCGAACTCGTCTTGCACCTCACGCATGGTGTGAAACAGCTTGCTGGTGCGCGCGGCCTCTTCGTCGAGCGGGGCGTAGGCCGAGACGAGCGGGCGCATGCCCAGCAATTCGCGGTGAATTGCCGCGTCGTCGAGCTCGGGCACACCCACGGCTTTGGCGATCGCGGCCAGCGTGCGCGTGTGCATTTCGGAGTCCTCGCGCAGATCCAAGTAGTAGCCGGCAAAGCCCAAGACCTCGACCAAACCGATCAGCGGTTCGAGCAAGCTGCGCCGTGCTTGGTCCGCGCGGGCGTGCACCAGCGACTGGCGCACGACGTCGAGGTCCGTCCAGAATTCGTCCGCCGAGGCGTAGGCACCCGCCACCCGCTCGAGCTGCCCCGAGTCGCGCGAGGCGATTTCTCGCCGAGTGGCCTCGAGCCGGCCGGAAATGAAGGTGAGCTTGAGCCGCAGCGGCTCGTGTTGATCGCGCTTGCGATTCATCTCCCACAGGCGCGGTAGCAACGGTTTGTCTCGCTCGAGCGACTGACGGAGCACATCCGGCACGCCACCGAGCCGATCGGAGACCGACAAGCGCTCGACCAGCCGCCAGACCTTGCGGTGGTACAAGCCGAGTAGCGCGTGCGCGGTGCGCCGCGCAGCGGCCATCGTGATTTCCGGAGTGACGAATGGGTTGCCGTCGCGATCGCCGGCGACCCAGCTGCCCATGGGCAAGCGCAGCGAGAACCCGAGCGGCTCGCCGAATGCGAGCTGAAACGCGCGCTCGGCGCTCTCGCTCACGTGAACCGAGGCGTCCAGCAGACGGTCCTCCAGGTACCAAATCACCGAGCTTACTTCGTCGAGCACGCTCGGGCGGTCGCGCCGCACTTCGTCCGTCAGCCACAGCAGCTCGATTTCGGCGTCGATAGCGTATTCGATGCGAATTCGTTCCTCGGGCGGCGAATTCTCGCGTTTGAGCAGTGCGTCGGCGAGGCGCGCTTGAAGCTGGAGCAGAGTGCGGCGCGTGGCCTCCGTGGGATGCGCCGTGAGCACCGGGCGCACTTCGAGTTCACGCATGTATTCGCGAACGTCCGCCGCGCTGCGTTTGCTGTCGCGCAGCTTTTCGAACGCCCAACGAATGCTGGCGGGCTGCGCCGAGTGTTCGGCGCCGTCTTCGTAGGCGTGGCGCCGACGCACCCGGTGCACCTGCTCAGCGGTGTTGATCAAGAAGAAGAACAACGTGAACGCGCGCGCCACCGGAGCCGCGACCTCGACTGGGAAGCCGGCCACCCGTGCGAGTAGCGTATCGAGATCGGCCGCGGTCGCTTCGCCGCGACGTCGCCCTCGGCAAGCCGAGCGAAGGTCTTCGACGGCTTGAAACACCGCATCCCCCTCCAGGCGTTTGATGACTTGGCCGAGCGCCGACGCGAGGTAGCGCACGTCTTCTTGCAGCGGCCGATCTTGGGGGCGGACTTCAGGGTGTGTTGCGAGGCTCACACCTTCTCGTTTCGCACGAGCTGGGGGCAGAAGGAAGCCCCCAGGCGGGCACTAGTGTTCCGTGAGGGGTAGGCAAAGCCGAGTGTTTCCCGAGTGTTGCGCGAACCGACAAAAAAGGAGTTGGTACCGAAACCCTCGAGAGCCATGTCCGACATGGCCTTCGCCGGTTAGCCCAGAATCACTGTCCTCGGCCGTAGCGCCACGCGCGCAGCACGGATTCCGCCGTGCGTTCCAAAAATTCTGCGGACCTTTGGCATGCTTCTTCGAGCGGCATGGGGCGCTGGCAGATGGGGAAGATCCCCGCGAAGTCGGAAAAATCCGCGGAGCGCACGCCGTCGGCGATGCCGCCGACCAGGGCGACCACGGGCACTCCCCGCCGTTTGCTCCAGCGCGCGACGCCGCACGGCCCTTTGTTGCGCAGGCTTTGCCAATCGAGCAGGCCTTCGGCGGTGATCACCAAGTCCGCGTCGAGCAACGCCCGATCGAAGCCCACGGCTTCTAGCACCAGATCGATGCCCGGTTCGAGCGTTGCACCGAGCACTCCGAAGAGGCCGGCCGCGATGCCACCGGCGGCACCACCCGAAACGAGATGACGCACATCGCGGCCGGTGGTGCGCTCGATGACATCGGCGAAATGGCCGAGGCTCTGCTCGAGCTCGAGCACGGCGTCCGGGTCTGCACCTTTTTGCGGACCAAACGCCATCGCCGCTCCGTGCGGACCGAGCAAGGGACTGTCCACGTCACAAGCGACTCGCAGCTTCACGCGCGCGAGCGCGGGGTGCACGCGCGACAAGTCAATCCGCGAGAGCCGGGCGAGACCTGCGCCTCCGCTCGCAATCGGAGTGCCGGCCTCGTCCAACAAGCCCACTCCCAGGGCGGCGAGCAGGCCGGCGCCACCATCCACGGTGGCGCTGCCGCCGACGCCGAGAATCACGGTTTGGGCGCCCGTGTCGAGCGCCGTGCTGAGCAGTTTGCCGGTGCCGCGACTGCTACAGGAGAGCGGATCCCGCTCGTGGGGCTGCAGCAGGGTGATGCCCGAGGCGGTCGAGACATCCAGCACTGCCGTGCGACCCTCGTCCAGCAAGCCAAAGCTTGCGCGCACGGGTCGGCCGAGTGGATCGGGGACGATCGTTTCGCGCAGCACCCCTTCGCGCGCGGCGCGCAGGACCGCGCTCGTGCCGTCACCGCCGTCCGCAATGGCCAGACTGACGATTTCAATCGTGCTTTCGGCGGCGCGTAGCCCTCGTGCAATCGCCGAGGCAGCCTCGAACGCGGTGAGGCTACCTTTGAGTGCGTTGGGAGCGACGACGACGCGCACGGTGCTGGTCGCGATTTATCATCGCCGGCAAGCGCCGCCAACGCGACGCCTGACGAAGAACGCCAGCCTCTGCGGGAGTGAGCGGAAAAACGCAAATAGGTCACACTTTTACCCACTTCTGTGAGGGGTTTACGATGGCCCGAGGTCGATTTGCTGACTCGAAGATTGCCCTGCCTGGGCTTGCTGGTCTATCCGTTCGTCTTTTCTCGAGAGGTGGTGAACCGATGATGCGTCTATCGAAGTCCCTCAGTGCTGCGTGCCTGCTGTCGATCCCCTCCCTTGCGTCATCCGCCCACGCCGCGGATCCCACTCCGGGCGCTACCCCTGCTGCCGCTGCCGCTCCCGCGGCCGCTCCGGCTCCCGCTCCTGCCCCGGTGACGGCAAACGCAGACGCTACGTTCACCCTTGGCGGCTCCAGCGCCTCGGCAGCCGCGGTCGATGGCGGAGGAGACGGCTTCTGGGAGAGATACCGGCCCCTGCCTCTCGCGCTCGAATTCGGCGTGTATGGCGGCGTTGCCCACTTTGCGCAGCAGCATAATCTTCAGGATCTGTACGTCGTTACCGACGCGCAGAACGGTCATCAGAGCTTGAGTACCGGGCTGGATCTGGGCCTGCGCGCGGCATTTTACCCGCTCTCATTTCTCGGTGTCGAAGGCGAACTCGGGGTCATCCCGACCAAGACTGGAATCGACGATCGCAGTGCTACAGTTTGGACGTATCGCGCGCATCTGATCGCGCAGTACCCCGGCTATCGCTTGGTGCCGTTCGTCGTGCTCGGCCTCGGCGGCATGACGGTGAAAAGCCATCCCGACACGCTCGGCACTGACGTCGATCCGGAAATGCACTGGGGCCTGGGCGCCAAGTTTGCCTTCAACGAATACCTGAGCGCCCGCTTCGATTTCCGCGACAACTTGATGCAGAAAAATATGCTGCTGAGCGGCGTCGAAGACGGAGATTTGGTGCATAACACCGAATTTTTGCTGGGCCTGAGCTTCACGCTGGGCCGCACGCCCTACGTGCCGACGCCGCCTCCGGTCGACTCGGATGGTGACGGCTTCTTCGATCCCCAGGACGCCTGCCCGTCGCAGCCTGGCGTCGCGCCGAACGGCTGTCCACCGCCGCCGCCGGTCGTCGTCGATACCGACAAAGACGGAATTCCCGATACCAGCGATGCCTGCCCACTAGAGGCCGAGGACGGCCAACCGCCGAGCGCCACCGACGGTTGCCCGAACAAGGACCTGGATGGAGATGGGATCCTGATCCCCGAGGACAAATGTCCGACCGAAAAGGGCATCGCGCCCGACGGCTGCCCCGTGCGCGACAAGGACGCGGATGGCATCCCCGACGATCTGGACAAGTGCCCGGACCAACCGGAGACCAAGAATGGTTTCGAGGATGCCGACGGCTGCCCCGACGAATTGCCCAAAGCGGTCGCGAAGTTTGCGGGCGTGATCAAAGGCATCGAGTTTGACTTCGGCAAGGCCACGATCCGCAAAGGATCGAATAAATTGCTCGATGAAGCCGTCAAAGTCCTCACTGACTACAAAGATCTGCACGTGTTGATCACGGGCTACACCGACGACGTCGGCGAACGTCAGACGAATATCGACCTGTCGGAAGCGCGAGCAAACTCGGTCAAGGCCTACCTGGTCTCGAAAGGCATCGACACGGGTCGGATCGATACGCACGGCGCGGGCCCGGACAATCCGATCGCGGACAACAAGACGGACAAGGGCCGTCAGCAAAATCGCCGCATCGAGTTCAAATTGGTCACGAAATAAAGGCTGAGCCCAGTCAGGGCTCGACCCAGTTCTCGAAGCGTGAATTGATGCCGTCGTCGTCTCGTATCGTACGAGTCGGCGACGGGCCTTGGCAATAATTGGAGGAACCCTATGCGTAGCGCTTTTGCAATGTCCTTGATCGGTGCCACGAGCATGGCCCTCGCCCTACTCGTTGGCTGTGGTGACGACGACAACAAGCCGGTGTCCAGCAAGGTGGGAGAATCCTGCATTCGGACAGCGGATTGCGTAGACGGTCTGAGCTGTATCGGCAACGTCTGTTACAAGACGGCTCCGCCCGCAGCCGGTGGTGGGGCGGGCGAAAGCCCGGTCGTGCCGCCCGTGCTCGGTGGCGAAGGTGAAAGCTGTACCTCGCGCCTCGATTGCAAAGAGGCACTCGCCTGTTTCAACAACCGCTGCACGGCGCCAGTGTCCGGCGATGGCGGCGCGCCCGGCGACACTGGCGCGCAACTCGGCGCGCGCGGTGAGAGTTGCCGCGTCAACAGTGACTGCAGTAGCGATCTGGTCTGTGTCACCTCGACCGTGGCAGGCACCGGCGTTTGCGACCAAGCGAACTTCGGCGTTCAAGGCACGGGGCTCACCTGCTCTGGTGAATGCAGCAAAGCCGACGATTGCTGCCAATTGCCGCTCGCTCTGCATACGACCGCCATCAGGTCGTGTCAGGACATTGCCGACGCCATCGCCAAGGGGGCGATCGACTGCACGGCCCCCGCGGTGGGAGCTCCCGCGACGCTCTGCTTCGAGCAGGCCACTTATTGCGAGTGCGACGACACGTGGAGCTGTGACGAGGACACGCACCTATGCGCCTACGATACCGAATGTGACCCTGCCGCCGGCCTGAATGCGCCCAACGGCTGTCCGAGCCATTCGCGCCTTTACGATATCTCTGCCAAGACCTGCAATCCCGACTCGAAGAGCTGCACTGGGGCGGCCGCGGTGACCCGCTGCACCAACGACAAGTCTTGCTTGGGGATGCGGGTCGTCGACAGCACGGCCGACGATCTGTGCACCGACGACGAATGCACCTGCTACGCCGGAAACAAGCAGTGCTACCGTAAGTGCGCGCGTGACATCGATTGTGGCGCCGGTCAGATCTGCGACCCGAAAGCCAAGGTTTGCAAGCCGGACGCGGCCTGTGTCACTGATTCTCAGTGTGCGATTGCCAACCACAACGTTGCCTTCAAGTGCAACGACGGAACTTGCGCCCAGACCTGCGCATCGGATCGGGATTGCTCGCCCTCTGGCGTGAGTGGCGCGTTTACCGGCAGAGTCTGCGGTGCCGACGGCTTCTGCGCTTCCCTCGCACAGGACTGCAATGAAGACAGCCAGTGTGCGCCGCTTACGGTGGGCGGTCTCAAGCCCTTCTGCGTGGAGCCACCGCCCGCGGCGGGTGCGGCAGTGAGTTCGGCGATCACGAACTGAGCGCGCCGGCGCCCGAGCCACGCGGCCCGCAGTGAGCAATCGCTGCGGGCCGTGGCGTTTTGTCGTCCCCGGGCTGTGCTGATATAGATCGGGCGGCAATGGTTAGGACTCTCCCTGCATGATCGACGAGGGCGGCGTTCAGCCTGAAATACTGGTGGTTGAAGACGATCCCGCTCATTCGGAGGCCGTGGGACGCGTGCTCTCGGCGCACGGTGGCTTCAAATTGCGCTTTGCCGCATCGCTCGCGGAAGCGCAGCGGGCGATCGCCGAAAGCCCGCCAGCGTTGATCCTCGCCGATTTGAACCTCGCTGACGGCAAAGCGTTCGAGCTTTTGTCCGTCCCCAACGGTCCGTCGGGGCTGCCCGTGTTGGTCATGACCAGCCATGGCGACGAGCAGACTGCGGTGCGCGCCATGCGCGCCGGTGCGCTCGACTATATGGTGAAGTCGCCCGAGGCGTTCGCGGGCTTGCCGCACGCCGTGAAGCGAGCGCTGCGCGAGTGGCGCCTGGTCGAGTCGCGGCGTGCCGCCGAAGCGGCGCTTCGCGAGAGCGAAGAGCGTTTTCGCGTGTTCTTCGAGTCTTCTCCAGACGCCTGCAAGTTCGTGACGAGCGAAGGCATCTTCATCGACATCAACCGCGCGGCCGAAGAAATGTTCGGCTACCGCCGTGATGAAGTGATGGGCAAGACCGTATTGGATCTGGGGCTGTTCCACGGAGACTCCTTGCCGGCCGCGCGCGCCATGGCGAACGATTGCCTCGACGGTGTGGCTTGTCCGCCCACCGAGTTGACGGTCGTGCATCGCTCGGGTCGACAGCTCGTGGTCGAGGCACGCACCGTGTCGGTGCGGGTTCGGGACGGGCTCGCCATCCTGACCGCTCTGCGCGACGTTTCGGCGCGAAAACACGCAGAAATTGCGCAGCGCCGGCTAGAAGAGCAGTTGCGACAAGCGTCCAAGATGGAGGCGGTCGGTAGGCTAGCGGGCGGCATCGCTCACGATTTCAACAATCTCCTGACAGGTATCCGCGGGTTCACGGACATCTTGATCAGTGGCGTTCGAGAGGGTGACCCAGCGCACGGCGACCTGCTCGAGATTCAACGAGCCACGCAGCGCGCGGCAACCTTGACCGGACAATTGCTGGCGTTCAGTCGTAAACAAATGGTCGAACCCGTGGTGGTCGATTTGAACCACCTGCTGGTCGGTGCCATGGGCATTTTGGAGCGATTGATCGGCGAAGACGTGCAGGTCGTGTTCAGACCTGGAACCAACCTGCGCGCGGTGCGAATCGACCCGAGCGGAATGGAACAAGTGTTGATCAACTTGGCGGTCAACGCGCGTGACGCGATGCCGCAAGGAGGACAACTCAGCATCGAAACTTCCGAGGTCGAGGTCGACGCCGAGCTGTGCCGCAATCACTTGGATGCGCACCCCGGGCGTTACCTCTTGCTATCAGTGAAGGACACCGGGGTGGGAATGTCGGCAGGGGTGTTGTCTCGGCTGTTCGAGCCATTCTTCACTACCAAAGGGCCCGGGCGTGGCACTGGCCTCGGGCTGTCGATCATCTATGGAATCGTGCAGCAAGGCGGCGGTTTCGTGCACGTCGAATCGGATCTGGGGCGGGGTTCCACGTTTCGGATTTATCTGCCTGCCGTATTGGAACAGCCGGCGGTGGCGCCGGTCGTGTCCGTCGAGCCGGAGCTGCCCAAGGGCAACGAAACCATTTTGCTCGTCGAAGACGAAGTATTGGTACGCTCGCTGGTCAGCAAATTCCTGCACAGCCAAGGTTATCGCGTGCTGAGCGCTGCGCGCGGCAGCGACGCGCTTCAGTTGGCCGCAGAACACGGCACGCGCATCGATCTGCTGCTGAGCGACGTCATCTTACCGAACATGAACGGCCGCCAGATCTACGAGCGGCTCGCCGGGTCGATGCCAAAACTGCGAGTGTTGTTCATGTCCGGCTACACCGAGAACATCCTGGCTCCCCACGGCGTGCTCGAAGGCGGGTTCTATTTCGTGCAGAAGCCATTTTCACTCAAGGAGTTGGCGCGCAAAGTGCGCGACGCGCTCGACGAGGGTTGAACCTGCCGTGGGGAGGTGAACAGCAAGCGCGTTGACTTGCGACTTCACCGAGATAGCCTGAAGCGGAGCATTCGAGCATGGGCGACATGGACAGAGCCAGTGGTCTAGCAGGAGCCGGTGAAGGGGGGCTCAGGGCGACGCTCGAGTACATCAAAGACGGCATCTTTTTCGCTGATTCGCAGGGTATCGTCGTAGATGCCAACGCGGCGGCCTGTGGTCAGCTGGGGCGGACGCGCTCGGAGGTGATCGGCGCCTCGGTGTCCGCGTTTACAGGCCGAGCCGACTTCCAGTTCAGCTGGGTGGTGAATCGGCTCGAGTCCGAGTCGCACATCTCTTACCAGACCACTCACCTGGACAAGCACGGAGCGCGAGTCGATGTCGACTTGACCATCACGCGAATGCCGAGTCACGGCTCGTACCTGTACGTCGGTATCGCGCGCGACGTGACCGAGCGCATCCGTGTCGAAGAAGAGCTGCGCCAGAGCGAACAACGATATCGACTATTGGTCGAAAATTTTCCGGGCAGTGCCGTCATCTTGTTCGATCGCGATCTGCGCTTTTTACTCGTGGATGGCCCCGAAGTGGCCGCCACCGGTTTCTCTCGCGAAGCGATGGTCGGCTTCACGCCGGCTGAGTGTTTGCCGGCCGAGTTTGCGCGAGTCATCGAACCCAATCTGCGCGCGGTGCTCGAGGGCCGGCGGTTCTCCGCTGAGGTCCCGTTCGGTGAGCTGCGCTATCACTATGAATACGTACCGCTCTTCAACAGCGTTGGCGAAGTGGTAACTGGTCTGATCTTGGCCCAAAATGTGACCGAGCGGTATCGCGCCGGGCTCGCGGTCGCTCAGAGTGAGCGACAATTCCGCACGCTCACGAATAACCTTCCCGACTACGTGGTCCGCCTGGATCGCGAGCAGCGGTACATGTACGGCAATCCTATCTTCGAAGCCGCGACGGGAATCCCGCTGGAAAAGGCGCTGGGCAAGACCAATGGCGAGCTCGGCATGCCCGCGGAGCAGTTGCAGCGTTGGTCGGCGGCCATCCAGCGTGTCTTCGACTCCAAAGAGCCGACGCGCCTCGAGGACGACTTCAAAGGTCCCGATGGCATCAGCCTGACTTGGGAAGCGCAGCTCGTGCCCGAACGCGCCGAGTCGGGGGAGATCGACTCGGTGTTGATCATCAGCCGCGACGTGACCGAGCGCCGTTTGCGCGAAGAAGAACTGCGACGCAAGAACGAGGAGCTGACCCGTTTCACCTACACCGTGTCCCACGATCTGAAGAGCCCGCTCGTGACCATCCAAAGTTTTTTGGGCTTCTTGGTCGAAGACGCGCAGCGGGGCGACGCCGAGAAAGTGGCTCGCGACGTATCGTTCATCAAAACCGCCGCCGATCGAATGGCGTCCCTGCTCACGGACCTGCTACAGCTGTCGCGAGTCGGTCGCAAACAGAATGCCCTGCAGCGCGTGCCGCTCGCATCGGTCGTGAACGAGGCGTTGGCCATGGTCGCCGGACGAATCGCGATCGAAAAGCCCGAACTCGTCATCACCAGCGAGCAAATCATCCTCTATGGCGATCGCCAACGCCTGGTAGAAGTATTCCAGAACTTGATCGACAACGCGGTGAAGTTCTCGCACTCCGCGGAGGCTCCACGTATCGAGCTGATCGCCGAGCAGGTGGAGAGTGAAATCGTGCTTCGCGTGCGCGATAACGGCATCGGCATCGACTCTCGTCATCAGCACAAGCTGTTCGGCTTGTTCGAAAAACTGCACCCCGAGATGGAAGGCACCGGCATCGGGCTGGCCCTGGTCAAACGCATCGTCGACGTCCACGGCGGCCGCATTTGGGTCGAGTCTGCCGGCCCGGGCCGCGGTACGACGGTGTCCTTCACGCTGCCCGGCAGCAAACGCGAGGAATCATGAAATCTCCCCCCGCTCCGATCTCGATCTTGTTGGTCGAAGATGATCCCGCGCACGCCGAGATCGTGCTGCGAAATTTGACCCATCTGCAAGATCGCGTGCGCTGCATCGCTCACTTGAGCGACGGGCAGCAAGCGCTCGATTACTTGCAGCGGGAGGGCAGGCACAGCGATCCATCGACTTCGCCGCGCCCCGATTTGGTGCTGCTCGATTTGCGCTTGCCGCGGGTGGATGGCTTCGAGGTACTCCGACGTATGAAAGCGACCGAAGACGTGAGCCACATCCCGGTGGTGGTACTCAGTACGTCCGAGGCCGAGGTGGACATCGCGGCCGCCTACCAGACCGGTGCCTGTAGCTATTTGGTGAAACCGACCGAGTTCCAGGCGTACATCGAATTGGTCCGAGGCCTGGGCCACTATTGGAGCGATTTGAATCGCTTTCACGGCGCTTGAGCGCGGCCTTCACGAGCGAGTACCGAGCGGATGTTGGTCAAACTAGTGGTGCGCACTCCCCGCAAATGGGCCGATACCGTGAGCAGCGTGTTGTTCGCGGCCGGCGCGGGAGGCATCGAGGAACAAGACGGCTCGAAACGGCTCGTGGTTTACGCGGCGAACCGCGAGGCTGCCGAGGGGATCGCGGCCCGCGCGCGGCCATTGCTGCGGGAGGCCGCGCCGGGCGAAAGCGGCATCGCGCTCAGTATCGAGGTCGACGAGAGCTCGGACTGGGCCAGCGCTTGGACTCGACATCTGGGCCAGGTAGCGCTCACCCCAAGCCTGGTGATTCAGCCGCTGTGGGACGAGACGCCCGCCCCGGCCGGCGCGCAGCGGCTGCTGTTCGAGCCCAAGCTGTCCTTTGGCGATGGCGCTCACGCCACCACGCGCTTGGCGTCGGTGGCGCTCGAGCGTGCCTGTCGCGCTCGTAGTGGGCTATCGGTGCTGGATTTCGGCTCTGGGACGGGCGTGCTCGCGTTCGTGGCCCTGCTATCGGGCGCACGACTTGCTTGGGGCGTCGATATCGATCCGGTGTCAGTCGAAGCCGCACAGCGCAACGCCACATTGAATGCGCTCGAGCAGCGCAGTCAATTCAGTTTGCCGTCGGCTCAACCGGAGCGAACTTTCGATTTGGTCGTGGCCAATCTCGAGGCCCCCACGCTGCTCTTTTGCGCGGCGACCCTGATGCGCTACGCGCAGCGCGCGGAGCGCCTGATTTTGACCGGTTTTCTGGCCAGCAAGGAAGACGAGATCGCGACCGCGTTCGCGCCCCATCTCCAGCCTGAGCGCGCCGAGTACGAGGCGGATTGGGCCTTGCTGGAGCTCGTGCCACGACGTTGAGAGCCAAACGAAGGCCGGCGCCGTTCACACGGGCCGGCCTGTTCGAGCAATAAGCGTTGGATGACTAGTACGACAAGACTCTCCGCAACTACGTTGCGGTGGTCGCGATCGGGTGTGCGCTGCTTTGGCTGCGTCTCTGACTTAATCCTCGCAGCTCTGGGCCAACTTGATCAGCATTGACACAATGCGAACAATCATAGCTTTCCCAGTCCTGTGTCCGCTCTCTTCGAGCAACTTG
>Ga0247778_1000615_pt1 | contig 36595 bp, 28 predicted proteins | sample UWRJL049202B5_FD_179939 | JGI IMG/M metagenome (GOLD analysis project Ga0247778, IMG submission 179939) | Plant litter microbial communities from Arlington Agricultural Research Station in Wisconsin, United States - UWRJ-L049-202B-5 | ecosystem: Environmental > Terrestrial > Plant litter >...
GGGGGGGGCAAGGGGCTTTTTTTCTGGGCTTAACAATACTCGGCATTCCATGACTGCTCTAGTGGGAACATGGCTTACTTTACTAGAGTCCCCTTTTTGAACGATTTTCACAGGCTAGCTTGTACACGACCGACAGGACCATGATCAATTAACCATGCCCCCCTGTTTCTTGAAATTATCCGGACACCAAAAGAATACTCCGGTCCACCATGATCAAAACTGCAGTTTTAAGATCTCTGGAACTTGGGCATCAATCAGAGAAAGGTTTTTTTTATATACATATCTAGATTTTAGGGAATTTTAGAAAGTTTAGGTTGTGTTGCTACGCTCTCAAATTGACCAATCTTGATATTGGTGTGCGGATAGATGAGCCACTGTACTCCGGTCTGGTTCGTTCTGGCTGCTACCGTGGAATCGGATGAACAGGGCCCCGACTTCTTGGCTTTTCTCTGCTCATTTTGAGCCTCTTCACTGAGGGCTTAATAGGAGGACAATATTAGTCTTTTGACGGCCCGCGATAACGGGTAGCAATTGCACTTGTAGACCTACTCAGTACTAATGGACCTACTTGCCGACTTCGAGTATGGAATTTTGGGCCGACTAGTAAAGCTTGTTAATTAGCCCGTGCACGGCTCGAATAACGCCAAAAGTAGTGGCGAAGATTAAGCTTTCGACCGCCCACGATAAGAAGCCACACTTGATCTCTTGAGCGCCACCTTACCTACTGTAGAAACTCGGTAGACACGAGGAGCCCCAATTTAAGAGCAAATTTGCTTCTGAAAAAGGGATGTTTTGATTTTTGATCTGAGGATTAAAATACCCATTCAAAATCGCGTGCTAGCTCCTATAATAGGAGAGTGGTATTCATGCTCAAAAATGGTTTTTTATGTCGAGTAAATGTGGAGCGTACTCCGGTCCGGTGATCGCGAGGTTGCCACCCTTGCCGCCTAATTTTTCCTATTTCAGCTAATGGCGCAATTGTGGCTGCCGTGCCGTGCCGTGTTCGACACTGACACTACGCCACGCCACGCTATGAAATAACGGTCCGAATAACCTTATCGTACGAAGGCCGCGGCCCAGAAAATCCGAACCCTGCAAGTGTTCGGAGACACGAAGGCCGCGTTCAAAAGGTTTCGTCGATAGCGTACCTACAATCTATAAGCTCGCTAAATACGCTGTATCCGGGGTTCAGAGCCTGGAGTCTCCACCCTGAAGCGTTTAGTGCTTACCCTGAGGCTGTTGGTATAGTAATACGCCAAACAGCCAACAAATCACTTTCGGCGTATTGTTATAGTGTCTTACAGGGCTTCCCCCCTGGGTTTTTGAGGGTTTTTAGTGCCTAATAGCGTTGATAACCCCTATTGACGAAGACTTTTGACCACGGACTTCGTCCAATAATATTGCATAACGTGTGTAATTGTGGCTGCCGTGCGGACGGTGCGGCCCGTCCCCTTGTCCCGTGTTTAATACGACGCTACTGTTCAACTGTCCGAATACTGCACTTATGTGGGCCATAGGATTTCAGCCGAAGGATTGCAAAACGAGAATGTATAATGCAAGTTTTCGGATACAAATAAGTATTGCATAACGTATGTCGTTGTGGCTGCCGTGCCGGTGCCGTGCCTATGCCATGTTTGACAGCCATAGAATTTCAGCCGAAGAACTGCGGAACTGCCAAGATCCTCCGCGAAAGGCAAGTACAATGCAAGTATTCGGATGCGAGCATTCGGATGCGAGCATTCGGATATACATTAGTATGCATAATGTATGTGAGTACGTATACCATTATCGCTGCGGTGGCGCTCGGTGGCGCTCGGTACTACGACGCAGCTCATACCTTCTACCTGCCAGTAACACAACGGTATCGCCCTATCCCGTCCAGTAGAAGCCATTCAAAGTTCCGAAGCCGTGTCATACATGCAAATGCGTATTTGGCACGGAACTCCAGCCTAAGGTCTCTTTCCCTTGACCTGCTCCGATTCGCCGCGTCGTGCCCGCTTACCGCTTACCGAAGCTTCCAGTAGTCAATTAACACCATAAATGGAATATATATAATTCGATCGTCGCCTTTATAACATGAGTGGGCCATAACGAAACCGATACACCTTGACGAGGTTGCATCGTTCAGCATGCATCTATCCACTTTTTCACGCCTGTCCCTGCTCCTGGCAGCAGGGCTAACACCTGTATCGAGTACTCTTCCTGTGCGTCTCATCTAAGGAAGCTAGCCTCACGTTTATCATCAGAGAATCTAACCATGCAATAGTCCGCAGTTCATAATACTGTCGTTTCGTCGAGTAATTTGACAAGGAGCCTAAGATTCTACGTGGATGGTCTCGGGCTCGATATTATACGGCAGTACACCTTCAAGGGTGACCTGCACACTCTCTTTGGAACCAATAGCGACGCTGTGCCAGGCTACATGCTAGGCGATAAATCTTCTGTGAACAACGGAACGGATGGGGTCATTTACCTGGTTGAGTTCGCGGATGTGCGAAGAAATCCCAGTATCTATTCAAATACCCCAGAGACAGGGCTTTTCCTGGCCTCTTTCTGGATGGGCAATGAATTGAACTCCACCTTGGCACGACTGAAGAAATTGGGACTGGGAGGGAAGCCTCACATAACATCATTCGGTGTTGGCGCGGATCCTTTTGCAACTTACGCCACTGTAAGAGACCCAGATGGAACAAGGTTGTTGCTTGAAAGCCGTCCGTACATCAATTCCGTTGGTGAACAACGTCCTTGACTGCAAATTCCGATCCGAGCAGCGCTAGCACCCATAGTCATGTAACTAAATGAAAATCGAAGCTCAGGGACCAGTTTTCCAAATCCTGCAGTCCCTACTGGACCCTACATGCATTTAATAATTCCGCGACTTAGCTTCGTTGCGATAATCTTGGTCCCGGGACTTGGCATTCAATTCCTCCGACTCTTGGCATGTCTTACTTCTGAGTATATGCGGTCCATCCCCCTGTCTCTCGCAGCCCGTTTTCGCCTATTATGGAAGGTAGTAAGCCCTCAAAATCATAGAGAAAATTATGGTTAGGCCTTAAGGTTAATTAGGGTCGATCCGGCAATGTGGGGGAGATGAAGGTCTTCCATAAAAAATTATGGTTGTGTATCGGCTCTTTAATTGCAATTACTTAATAAACTGTAAAGTAAAGATGCTTAATGGCAAGCAGGCCTCATAAACATGAAGCATGCGGAGTAGTTCTTTGAAGCAAAGAGAGGTGTAAGTCACAGCCTTTCCGAACTAATCCTAAGATGGGCCGTTGACGCAAAAATCGTCAGAGGCAGAGGGCTGATAAAAACAAGATGGTTTACAGTAGGTAATTGTACTGTATTTTGGTCGAAAGACTAGCTAATTAGGATTTCGGGAATGCCTTAATTACTCCTTGTATAGGCAGTCCATCCTCCAGCACCTAGTCACAGGGATGAATCAGCCCTGCAGATCCCCTAATGGAACCCCCTAGACTGCTGAATATATCATCAAGGGCTAAACTACTGTCACAAAAGCTGTGATCTGGAGCTGCCCTATTACTGGTGCAAAAAGGGTAGGTGACACTGTGCTTACCGCATGGATTGGTTCTATCCCACACCGAGTTGACATTTGCTTTATAATCCCGGGTCTAAATCTGGGATAGTGAGAGAACCGGGCTTTACTATCGGACTTTCGGCCCTAAAATACCCCGCATATTCTACTACCCTGTGTCCAAAGTGCGGAATTTGGAAGTCTCGGATTAAACGTCCATGTGGGTAAGAACCAATGAACTACCTCTGTGGCTACCATATTTCTAAAGTTGTATTTGCAGATCATTTTCTTCCCGGAAAGTCTATAAAGTTCAGAATTATACAATATGTAAGTACGGCAGGGCTCTACCTTTTTGGGTTTTGCCAATTCTCGGCATGGAGCAATCAACAGGAAAGAACGATGAAGGTATGTTCAACCTACACATCGTTTGTTACAACTTCTATAACTACGCAAGCAGGCCATGTCTCCTCATCTTCGGCCCCCAATAGAGGATGGGTCCCACGTCGAAGAGGTGCATGTGGAATGTGCAAGTGGAAAAAAGTCCGTTGTGGGTAGACCCATCTTCATTATCATTCCAGCGACATTAACTTTCGGTGTCACAAAGGCGACGGTGCGACGCCATGTAAGAATTGTAAGGTGTGTAAAAATTCCAAAGACTTATCTAAACCTGCTAATTTTCTTCCTTAGAGACACAATGTGGAATGCCAGTACCAGCTGTCAAAGAGGCGACAAAGTACCAACAAGTCGATCGGATCAATAACACCTGAGGAAGCTCCAGAGACCTCCCCGTATCGTAGCGACAATCGGAAACCTACAGCCGATATACGCGGTGAATCTCCAAATGGCGGACACCTACCACAAGACCCAACGATTTCATCGATTGGAGAAGTCAACCATGTCTCAAAAGGGTCGAGTAACAACCTTCAAGGGATGATGCTAGCGACGGATGACCGGAATATTATGCCGGAATTCCTTGACAACCTCGTCAATGACCATTCTTGGGCTGCGTCTATGGACTGGACTAGTAACGACAACAGCACAGCACATTCTGCGGACATAAACAACGTCCACGGATCGAGCATGCTGTCTTGGGCAGCTTCTACAAAAAGCACTAACTCCGAGTTTGATTTGGGCATTCCGTTCACAGTCGAACATCCCGATCTAATCACATCACATGGTTTGAGTTCACTACTAGAAGATCTAGAATTACCTTTGTCCCCTCACGGGCTGACTAAAGACCAAGATGGTCCGAGGCCTTGGGGAGAACTAATATCGATTTCCAACATGAATTTTCACGAGAAGGCAAGCATTCACGCATCCCAGGGGTCTTGAGAGATAGTTGTGATAAATGCTAACACATGCTTAAAGTGCTCCAAAGGCGGGTTTTTGGGCAAGATATCTCTATTCCTCTGACGAGAGACAATTGCTGATTAGTTGGGAATTTAGAACACGTGCCAAGAATTGACTTTTCTCTTACGGGAATGTTTTCGCCACAAGATCGGGGACTTGAAAATACTAGCAGAACAAAACAAGATGAAATAGACCGAATCTTCAAACGCCTTTCTCATACACAGACGCAAACATCGGTGGGCCTCGGCAGTGAGCAATATGATAGCAGCTGTACTTGCTGGTATTGGAGCGATACAGCATTAATGGAAAAATGCAGATTTGGTACGAACTCACGCCGTGAAATTTAATCAATCATTACATTCTGACCCAAGTAGCCTGTTTTCAAGAACCTTTAGGGTAAGTCGCAGCTTTGGGGCATCCCGTAGAACAATTACAAACTGTGATAGTATTTCAACCTTTATGACGAGGTCATGTTTTGACGACTACGTCCAAGAAGCAAAAGCTTTATCCGAAGAGGGGTCAGCGGTGATACCGCTCATCGATTCAGTAATGGCGTTTGGATATCAAACTTTACTCGCAGCCTCACAGCAGTCGAAAAGCTCTGAGATGAGGAGGAAGGCAATTACTTATTCAAGAATAGCACTGCGATCTCGTGACAGCGTCCTACGATCGCCTGAGACGCTGCTAAAAATGCAGGTAAGGGAAATGTCGCTCCGTCGACATTGGCCATTCGTTAACTCATCAGACAATTCTAGCAATGGTCGGTTGAAAGTTTCTGCTGGTCATTCTGATAGCTAAACAGACCTAGGCAATCATTTCGGAGCACATCGACATCCAGACATACGCTGAACTTTTGGCAGGCGCAGTCAGTTGTGCCAGATCACTTAAATTAATGAACCGTGACTCTGTTATGACCAAAGAGAAGCAGTATCTTGCGAGAAGAAGTATGTGGTTCCTCTACTCAATAGAAGTTCCCAATTCCATGCGCTGTGGTATACCAGCGGTACAGAGCCCCCCATGACCTGCACTCGGATTCGTCTAATGGCGTGGAATAGGTCCTTACCCACGATTGGATAGATTACGCACCGCCAGAAGCCGGCAGTGAGACAGACTGGCTTCAAATCCAATGTAAATATGCCAATGCTGTAAGCTCAGCAGCCGAGATGCTATATAGCCAGAAAGCTCTCCGACAAAGGCTGGAAGAGCGAGAACAGAGCCTGGAATTGGCTCACAAGCTCCTAGAAGGTTGGAGAACCTGCCTTCCGATCTATCTGCAGGAAATCCACAAGCACGACATGGGAGGTATTACCCTGGATGACCAGAAAATGCGACAACTTGCCTTATCCATGGTTCAAAAATATCATGAGGCTATATTTCTTATTTTCTTTCCGTGGTATGCCAATTATTACTTTCTTCTTCTCGAATTCTGAGAGACAAGATTGCCTATATCCATCGGTGATCAATTCTAGAGGATCTCGGCTGTTTGAATCCCTTCAGAAGTCCGTACTAATTGTTCTTGACACAGGACAGGGAGCCAATCCAGAGTACTGGTTTCGGAAGCCTATCGCCGTAGGAGCATGCAGCTTTGCGTCCAGTCTGCTCAAGCTGTTCTGGCTGTTGCGGCCGAGATTACAAGCCTCGATATGTTTGATAGGTCAGTAGAGGATGCGCAACTCGGTTGAAATGAGTAACTAAAATCACAATTCACAGCGAGCTCATCATATTGATCGCTTTATCGATCTGCATAACATTCTTGGATATGGTTAGCAGCAGTGGGAGTAAAAAAAGCTTACCATACTTGAGTATGGGTTGCGGAATATTTGGAAGGTTGAGTTTGGATAATGAACTGCCATTGGAAGATGTCTTGGAGCTCGTGCGGGTTGCCCGCCAGTCTAGAATAGATACAGAAGACTAAGCATTGATTCTACTTGGATAAATTACCTGCATCATGCTTACGCCCGCTCGGTGCCTACAAGAACACCTTGCTCGGATATTCGGATATTTCGCTTCCGAACATCTATGTACCAGTGCTTCCATGTCCCCCCTGATTCTGCCGCTAGACTGGCGGCGAAATCGAAGCGAGAATTGATAGGACACAACTACTATCCTAATTCCGAGCGTCTCTGGTGGTCCGTCACGCTTCGGTAATAGTGAAGTTCGGAATACACGTAGCTATCACCGATAGCCCACCTTCACAAATCAAACCCCCGGAGACGACATATCTTAGATTAGCCAAGCTATAATATTTGACGCTCTTAACTTGACTTAACGAACAAGCTTCAGAAGTTTCTTCAAGAAACAAATTCAGGCAGTTTCATACCCCGCCGTCGTCAAATCTCACAACGCCCCATTAATTAATACCGATCTGGTCCCTAGCCATGCACGTAAGTAATTTGAGTTCCAATTCATAAACATACGTAACATTGTTCTTTTCAAGGTCATCGTGGTGGGAGCCGGCCCCTGCGGCTTTTCCTTGGGCTTGGTACTGGCACGAGCAGGTATCCAAGTGACACTTCTCGACAAGGCAGATAGCGTAGGTAGCCAGCCGCGAGCTGCACACATTTTTGCCCCTGGAATTCAAATTCTCAGGCGTGCGGGAGTCCTCAGAGACGTCCGACGCGCTGGTTTCATTCCGAAAGATCAAACTTTCCGCAAGGCTGATGGCACGCCCCTTGTGACAATTGAAGACTTTGCGGCATCAAAGAGTCCGGATGCTGTGACTGTGCTGCCAATAGATACGCTAGGCAAGATTATGCTATCTCACGCACAGAAGAACACCCAAATTACCATGAGGTGGAACTGTCGGGTAGTAGATGTCGGCCAAGACGACAACTCTGCGTGGGTCACTTTTAGAGAGGATGGCGGGCCTGAACAGAAGATATTGGGAGACTTTGTGTGTGGCTGTGATGGAGGGACTAGTCAAGTCCGGAAGTCATTGTTTGGTAGGAATTTTCCGGGAAAGACATGGGATGATCAAATGATTGCCACAAATGTTAGTGAAATGTCAAGATTCTGGTCCCCGGCTAAACGCACCTAGGTCTACTACCCTTTTGATGAGTATGGATACGATGACCTGAACCCAATGATAGATCCTGAGAACTGGCACATTGTTGCTCGCTTGTCAAAGGATGGACTTTGGCGCGTATCATACCGCGAAGATGCACAGAAAACTTTACGCCAAGTCCTCGACGACCACCCAGCCCGCTTTGAACAGTTGTTGCCCGGTCACCCCAAGCCTGAGGACTATACAATAGTGAACATAAGTCCGTATAAATTACACCAGAGATGCGCCGAGAAATTCCGAGTTGGTCGTATTTGTCTAGCAGCTGATGCCGCACATCTCTGCAACCCATGGGGCGGCATGGGTTTGACAGGAGGATTTGCAGATGCATTAGGATTATCTGAGTGCCTGGTGGGCATATTTACAGGCCAGGCGGATCAGAGCATCTTGAGCAAATATGATGAAGTGCGAATGTCGATCTACAAGAATTTTATTGACCCTGTCTCAACGAGTAACTTCCTCCGAGTCTCCACCTCGGATCCGGACACTGTGCTGGAGACCGACCCAGTTCTGGCCTCGTTGGCCAATGCGAAGAATGATCCAAGACTCAGGGAGAGCTTCGACAAGGTATGTTTATTTTATCTCTTACCAACCAGTTGATTCTAATTTGAAGTAGCACGTTTATGAGTTTTGTCATGACTTTACACAATATTACAACGGCCTAGCCCAAGCCCAGCTTTAAATATGAGATTTTCTGATGATTTTGAACAAGAGAATTGTATTACAGCATTATATTATAAATTGTTTATTGTACATTCCTACTTTATGTCTCCTTCCCCTTTCTCATTCGTCACGTATGTTCACCCAATTTGATCAAACTCTCGAAAAGATCCTCCACCAGATTCTTCCTCCCACCCAGCCATCTCTTCTTCCATAATACTATGAATCGTCATCCATGGCCCCACTGGCTTCCATGTGCATGGTCCATTATCAGGCGAATTCTCGTCCCTCTCGGAACCTTTCGAATTTCTCCCAATACTACTACCATCTTATACTCCTGATCCAGTCATACGACACCCAGAGACAATCTTCAGGGAAGCCATCATTATGGTTGTGTTTGTTTCTGTGCGAAATGTTGCTGATAATTATAAGAACCTTCTTTTAGAGTTCAGTAAGTTACTCAAAAGCTAGGAGTATGTTGCTTTCATGGAAGCTACCAAATTTGTTCATCAGTTATACGATGATGCCTCCTTTTCCCGGTCACGTTTCTACTTTTGGGCCATCGGTTGCTTGAGTGTATTCGAAGAAATGATTATCGCGAATCGAAAGAATATATCCACATTCCTGGAACAGTATATCCCAGAATCGGAACGGGAATGGAAATCGGACAACTCTAGTCAAATCAAATTCTTTAAAGAGATGGATCAGAAGCTTAAAGGCTCGTCCCAGGAGATGGAAGACGTTCGCGTACACGTTGCAAGAAAGCTTGTAGAGATAAAAGCTTTGAGAGACAGCGTGAGCGGCATCATATATCCTATTTAAATGCGTGGTCATCTCGACTAACTTTCGCCAAGGTTTTCAGTGCTGGTGGAGTGATGGAAAGTCGACAATCACGAATTCTCAGCGAGAATGTTCGTCTTCTCACTTACGTGAGTATATTCTTCCTACCCCTTGCTTTCTGTGTGGTAAGTCTCATATCTGCAACTTAAGACTTTAATAATATTAACTATATAAAGTCACAATGGTCTGTCTCAGACATCAACACTACTTGGCCAGGAATCCATACACCCGTCAGCGTGGCTGCTGTATTTGGAATTATCACATACTTCATTGTTTTCAATCTGCAATCTCTTATGTGGCTAGGTCATGTTTCGTTCACGGTTCCGAGGAAATACCTCGTTGAGAAGATGAAGAGCACGGGCCGAACACCCTGGAAAGCCTCAGGAGCAAAAGCCAGCAAACACCCAAAACCAATGAGTACGACTACCAGCAAAGAACCACCTAATTCGAAAAACTCCCAATGGTCTCAAAAGGGCACGGAATTGGCTGAAGTATTCCCCAAACCAGATGAGAATCCTAAGTCTTCTAACTGGTGGTTTGTTATCTTAGCCGTCAGACTTCTAGTCGTTCCTATATTCAATATAGCTTTACCGAATAGTAACTTACTTGCCTTCGAGAACTTTGCTTTCAAGACATTCGCTTGGGTTCACACGACCTTCGTTTTATTAATTGCGGAATTCGATCGCGCTGTCTACGAAAGGCAATGAAGGCCGATGGGGAATATGTATAGATCCAAACAAGACTATTATGCCAGAACCTTTTACGGAGTTGGACTTCTATTGGACTGATGTTAATCCTCCGGAAAAGCCCACTGTTGCAGCCCGAAGATGTTGGAGCCTGTCCCCTTGCGCCTCCACGGACATGATTAGGCAAAAAGTGCATGCTGTGCATGCAATACACTTTCCAACCGTCCAATCACGCAGAGGTGGAAAGCCCCATGGTATTAAACTCCCTCATGGCTCAGCCATCGGTAAGCCACTTTCACCCGCCACAACAGGTTTATTTATTTAGTGTTAGGGGTTTGTATTGCTATATATCACCTACTACTACTACTACTACTACTACTACTACTACTACTGGAATAAGGGTTGGCGGTATTGGGGCCTATTACCTCTCAACTGGGAGAGCAGCGGTGTGATGAATTGAGTGATCGTAGAGCTTCAATTTGCCTGTATTCTCGTATCTGAATCTCCATCTAAAGGAAGGAGAGAAAATGCCATATATGGGAAATTACCTTGACACATCGGAGTGTCAGACACTTATCACGTGATCACAGATTGACAACTCCCCCTTAACTTTGTCCCTACTTATATATATCTTACCGTAGATAACTCCTTACGATTAAGACCGAATGAACATGTGCTTCTTTCGTATTGAATTTCCTAGGCTTCAAGTATCTAGTTACAATAAGCATGAATTTCAACGCAGTGGTTCCCAATTGATTTACTGTTGTAATAGCTGAAAACTATAGTTTTCGGCGCAAGTAATTTTCTGCAGGCGCTTGTCATCTCTGCCAGTCCGAAGAGCTCTCGGAAGGACATATTGTCTAAAGCCCAATGAAATTTGAATACACGAAAGTGCCCAAAACCTTTCTTCCTGGGTATTTCAGCCTCTCGTCCCAAAACGGTGTTCTAAGAACGCCTTGTTTCAGGCTCACCTCAGGGCTGAAGCGCACTTTGGGGTTCTAACCCCGGCAATTGAATGCTGCCACAGCGCGTATCTGCAAGCCTCAAGGGGGTGGGTCACAGCAAAATCACGTTGTGACTAAAAAGCTGAAAGTGATGCTGCGATATTTAATTGATGACCATGCGCTCAATCCTACTCAGATTCTCCGACATAGGGCATGTCATCCAGAAACCCAGCATAAGAAATTATGGTCCCCCACGGAAGAGATAAACTGTTGATTGTTGCCATTGTTATCGCTGGTCTTTGCACTCAAGTCATAGCTCTAGACTGGGATGGATGCCGAGCCAAAATCACCTACGAGCTCGGAAACAAAAGTATATCACTTACTAATACCACTATCTTCCACCCTGGTTCGACAATCGAAGCACCATACCTAACTCTCCCAGCCTGCGAAATCTACTGCGGGAAAGGAATAACATGGTATCCCGACATAGGACCAATTCTCAACACCTGGCTCATCCCGGTTCTTATTCTCATCAGCCAGATGGATGTCTCACCTCTGGATAAGAGAACGTACTTGGTTATCTTCCATCTTCTAGGCGATCCTATCGACTCGATCTACTCGTTGCTGTTGAAGATAGAAGCGTGGAATCGATGTAGAATTAGGGCGGAATGGGAGTGGAACGCCAGATATCTACCGGCGTCGATTAATCGGCCACGGGGAGAAACTTGGAATTCAAGGGTGAGCCGACGGCTTCGAGATTTCATTCGGCGGACGAAACTTACTCTTCGGGGTGGGCCAAGGGGTATGATAAGGCGATGGAGGAGAATCGGAAATGACAATAGGGCCGAGTTCGTTAGAACCTTCGGGACACTCTTGGGCGGGATCGAAGAGGTTGCGGGAGAAGGAGTTGACCCATACGGGATTTACCACAGGATATCTCTCGTTTCTCGCCTCAATATCGATGGATTTCGAGTCGCTGTCGCTTATGAGCTGGCCAACAGCAGAACAGACGACATGTATCGAACTTGTCTAGCAGTGGTGCTCTTCTTTTATCAAGTTGTATCTGCTTTCATCACGAGGGTGGGTGGGAATGCGAGTTCGCCTCCTGGTGGACGAATTGGAATCTCCATGTTCTTGACGTACATTCTCCCTGCCATACTACTGAGCAACCTCTTGGGGAACTTTACCTCGGCATCTACCTGTTACGGTATTTTTCAGAAGAATCTACCTGCACAAACACCCCTTCTTTCGCTGATAGATCCTGATAATATTAATTATCATGGCAACACTACTGAATACTTCAAAGCCCGTCCGTGGTCTGGAGGTATATACACTTTTCGCCCAGAAAAAAAAAAGTTCGACAACCAACTTTCAGGAACTCGATCACTCAAGTTCCTCTTTCTCCTCGCGATATTACCCGTCTTTATCTCAACTTCCGTCGGTATGGCTATCATCTGGCATCTCCCACCCGCCGTGTTAATTGCCGTTGGTTTGTTCTTCTTGGCATTAGCTTTCTCTACTTCATCAGCACTTTCATCACATATATTTCCCGCCGCGGTCGCTTCGGCCTTAGAGAACGTTGGCATTGGCGCATAACTATCTCCAAAGATATTTTAATCGCAGTCTCAACTTTAGCTCTGCTCTTTGCATCCAGTAGCGGATTATTCAATACCTGTTGGTGCTGGAGTGGTGTAATGATGCACTTGAAGAACAAGGAGAAAGCAAGTGTTGGACTCAATACAGACCTATCGTTCAGGCCATATATCACCACGCTCTACCCGGCTTTGTTTGGAATCTGTCTCGCATTCCAGATGTTTACTTTTGCGGGTATGTTTTTAAATGGATGGAAAGGCTTGACCCTCATGAGGTGGTCTAGAAAAATTATGGCAACAAGAATCCCCGAGCCACTTGAACTTGTGGCCGAGGAATCTGCACCTTGAACAAATACCGAAGGTCAAGATGTGCCTGCTTCAACTGTTACGCCTACTCTGGGGACCCGACAGCAAGATGAAGGGTGGAGGACTGAGAGCCACATCGAGCTTCAACCTCTTGTGGCAGCTCATCAGGGAGGGAATGGCATCATGCGATAGCCTATAGAGGGAAGAAACAAATCCTGTATAGGCAAAACACGTCACTTCTTGGGAAATGGTGGTCTAGAGGCTTGACTGCTTCACTAGGTACAAGTGTTAGAGCCATGGAAATTATATTGAAATAGAGTGAGCTGGGTCAGTAAATAATTTGACTGTTATCCTGTCCAATTTTATTTTGTGATCTCCTTCGCCTATAAGGGCACCCACTGGTGTTGGCGGTTTGCCGGTGTTGAATTAGTTAAACCTTAAATCATTTTACTTTCTTTATGTTAACTTGTAAACTAATTTAAAATTATAAAACAATTGTATATATTTTTTTATTTGCATCACGTGAAATATTTCATCTCTTATAAAATTGAATGAAAAAAGTAAGTAAATTATTTATAGATCAATTAAATATTTATATAATTTGAATTCAAGTACATATATATATAATTCTTAACGCACGTGCAATCGAGATTCTAGTCACGACAAAGTTGAAGAAGATGATTGATATAAGACTATAACTATATTACGGGAAGTTTTGTTAGCGAGTGTTAATAACATATTCACCAAAACCATTAGTTGCGATTTTAAGTAGAAAAATTTGAAAACGTTTCACATATGAGGCCCTAAACGATTCGTGAGTCCTGATTTGTGAATTTGTATCTTTCACCTTACAACCTGTCCTGGTCCGTATAGCTGTACGAATTAAATCACTATAATCGATTAGAACACTGCTAAAATAATATAGGTAGGACTTTACCCTCTGCTTAAAATTACCTTTCATATAGACAATCTGGCCATCAGCTCAGAGTAATGTTAGGCTCCAAGATGCGAAACATGGCGCTATACTGCGCAGAGTTTAGGCTGCGACTGAATGCTTGTGGTGGCTCGGGGAACGGCTGAGTGCTTGTGGTGGCTGTGGCACCGGCCGACCTCGACCATCTAATCGGCTCCGCGATCATGATCGGTAGAATTTCTCCATGTTCAGGTCAGTCGATGGCTTGAATATCCAAAGATGTCTCAGCCAAGTCACCTTATGATCAGGTTCCTGGCTCGTAAAGGCAGCATTTCTACAGCCTTCTCAGTCCACCACTGTCCACAGCCCCTAAATGATCATTCGCAGGTAGTGTTTTCGAATGAAATAAAGAAATTAGGTTCAGCTATGTCTCTGTACCAAAATAGGCCTCCCAGGCTGAAGTACGTGAGTGAATAGGAATATATAAATGCAATCCATGCAGCGCTTTCATGAAATCGGAACACATCAGTCTAACAATATCTTTTCAATCAGTCATAATGGCATGCACAACATCGCTTTTCATTTTCATTCACCTCCTTCACGCCGCATATGCCAGTCCTCTTGATCCCGTTGTAACATCTGTCCCAGCAATTTCGGCTTCTACCCCACCGCCAGCCGCGAGCCTAACTTCGAATCCCACCCCAGCAACAAGTCTGTTGTACAAGCCAACAATCTCAGCAATCCCCGAAGGACCACCAGCATCCATCGCAAAGAACTATACGACTCTTGAGATTTTTGCAGGTCCCGCAGGTCCTCAACCAACACAAACTGCTGGATTCTGCAACGCGACAGCACCCCCTGCTACGAAGAAGACTGTCGCATACTTCGTCACTGATCATGGAAATGCCGTAGTTGATGGCGATATCATCTTCGGCACTGAGGCTCAGTTGCTCGCGGCGGCAGTCAATCCTTCCATACATAAGAGAGCGTTCTCTGAGATCTCTATTTCACCTAAGAAATGGCCCGGAGGGGTGGTATACTACAAATGGGATGCCGGCCTACCCGATACGCACAAGGACTACTTCCTTGCCGGTGCGACAGAATGGACGAACAGACTCCCGTTCCTCAAGTTTCAGTACGACCCAACCGACTCTAGCGGAATAGCCAGGACCGTGAAAGTGGGAAGTGGCAACAGCTCCCCCATCGGATGCTGCGGGGGAGATATCGAGTTATGCCCGGACTGCAACCCGCGGAGCGCAAGGCACGAAATTGGTCACAGTGAGTTTCACAACGTGCGTCCATCCCTTCGAGGCTTGAGATCGCTAACAAAAACCTTCCACAGCTCTCGGTCTATACCACGAGCATCAACGACCGGATCGCGATACCTACGTAGACTTCGTCTGCGACTCTAGCCCTTGTAGCACTATAGTGGCAAACAATATTGCGAAAGAACCCGGAACAGGTCTCAACTGGGCCGGGTCGTATGACTTGAACTCGCTGATGCACTACGGCAACGGATGTATTGGGGGCTCGGGCCCCCACGACTGCTTCTCCATTGTCCCCAAGGCCGGTGTCATTTTCAACGGTCCCGCACAATACCCATCGAAATTAGACACGCAGCGTGTATGCGAGCTCTACTATGAAGACTGCCACAGCATCTGCGGCGACGGCATCCTCACGCCCGGCGTCGAAGACTGCGATGATGGAAACAATGTCGAAGGCGATTCTTGTCCTGCGAATTGTAAGGGTGGACCAAAGTGCGTGCCGACATGCGATCCGCTGCCTCCGAACAACCTTTGTGGTGCCCGCGCCACTTGCACGGCGTTCAATCCGTCTACAACTTTCCCACACAGTGGCCAGACTTTCTGTATGTGCCAGGCGGGATATAGGGGTACGGGGTTGGATTTGAGTGCGAATGACCAGTATCGTGTGACTTGGAGTAATGCGTTGGGAGGCCAGACACATAGAGTGTTTGTTAGGCCTGGAAAGGCTTGTGAGCAGCTTTGTGGCGATAATAATTGCTCGGAGGTGCCGCTGAAGGATACTTGTCGCTAGATGGAGGTTTTGTTTTGGGATTTTTGACTTGGAGTTTGGTGCGAGCCTTATTTCTGGTGCGAGCCTCGATTCGCATGCAGCACGTACCGCCAGCTTGCCGACCATTTTGCCAATCACCGAACAGATAACTATAGTCATATTTTAGCTTCCGTAATATATTATCCGTGTTTACGTTTATGCAGCCGCGTGCCTACATACTGATGTATAGTAGATTTTTCCTTACCACAAGGTGCACCTTAGTGATAAGAAGACGATGCGCTTGCTTAGAATGATCCAGACAGCCACTATGGTCTTCTACAAAAACTGGCCACGATTGGCTGGTCTGGCGCGCTGGTAGTGATGCTGTATGACGACACTGTGCCGTAAGGCTGTCGTTCAGCTGAGCCGTGCGAACACAACCTAACCTGTACTCCTAACTTAACAGATACATGCACGTCGATCCTACGAGAACTATTTACCGATATTCTTTGTTTAGAGATTCTCTTAGATCCTGTCTGAGTAATACGCCTCCTAGAGTAAGTTACCCAATACCCTGGCAGTAGCAGCTCTATTTCTCTTTGTCACGTACTTACTCTTCGCAAAACAATTTTGCCTGACCTTGGTTGGAGTAACGCTCTCCCCTCTCTATTTAAACCCGTCATCCCACCGAATCCAACGTATTATGGCAGACTCAAGGAAAAATTTGACTGTTACTATTAACGACCTGCCTGCAGTAGTTAAAAGTAAGAGGGGTACTACTGTCGGCACGAGCCTGCCAGCCTCGAAATCTGGATGCGTATCAATCCCTCCAGCTACACCCGAAAGATCCAGAAAACGCGTACGATTCTCAGACCCAAAACTAGAAACAGAACCCGAATCCGTATCCGCATCTTCCGGGCTTACACCATTTATACGTCGGACAACCCTCGTCTCATCGGCGCCTCCAGCGGATCACTATCTTCCACCCACAACTCTTCGAAATCGCGGCGATTATAGCATACCGATATCTGGGACTATACAGTTTGAGCCGCTGCGACAGATGCTTGATGGTCGGGTTAAAAGGAGGTTGAGGAGACATAGGTTGAGTGAAGAAGCAAATAATATTGAGTTGGAAACCAGGCGGGAAGTGAAACTTTTACGAACGGAGGTCGAACGACTCAAAAGTCAATTAGAGGCCAGATGCGCTGAAATACAAAGTATCAGGGATATGGAAGATCTGGAGGATCAGGAAGATTCAGGAAATCCAATTGCAGAACTCACCGCCAGAGTCCAAGAGCTCAAAATGCAAGGTGCAGGTCTGAAGGCCGAGCTCCACCAAAAGGAGATTGGATCGGGCATTGAAGTTGCGGATTTGTTCGAGGATGATGGCCGAGTATTCACCAACAATAATCTCCAAGAGACCAACGTCCATGACGATACGATCAATAGTCCAACTAGACTCGACATATCTTTCCCATCACCGCCGCCCACGATGCCGAATACCCCGTGCCCACATTCGTCTACCGTAAATGCTCGAGCTCCATCCTTAATTCCCAACACAGATTCCCCGGACGAGGTCTTAAATATTCAGCTTCAGTCAGAGTTGGAATTAAAAGAAATTGGGCTCGCTAACCACACACCAAGGACCGCTCAGTCATCCATCATCAGACCGAGAAAGGAGAAAGTGGATATGGAAACTCATGTCGTTGGAGTCAGGGAGCGTAGACAAGGGATGAGGTGGAGGTCAATACTCGCGCCCTTCTCTACCCCCAATGCCTTGGATTAAAGTGTAGAGATAGGGTTAGGTTTAGGAGCAGATTCGGGAGATCTTAAAGAAAAAGTTTTGGCATGATCTGTATACGTTTTATATAGAAAGTGAAAGGGCGAAAAAGAAAATGGATGAAGAAGCTTAAAGTTCACTGGCCATGCAGGGGATCGTTCTCGTCTGTTACTAGGCTTCAATTGTGCAAGCTCGGGAGGAGATCTCAACCACGACTTATGCTACCTCTATACAATTCTACCTCGTCGAAATACTGACGCATTATTCCAACTCATTTATCTAGCGTACCCAAGTTAACTGGAATTGTTGGCTACAAAAACGACCAACACCGCGGTGTACCTACGAATGCAAGCTTCCGTTAGTTTGCAATCAGCTAGTATATGAGCATCTTAGACTTACGCTGCCATCGCTACAAAGATCTCGAAATTTCGGCTTCTGGTAGCCAGAGATACGGCCAACGCGAAGAAGGTTGAAAATATCCCAATCAACATAAGACGTACGTACGACCTTTGCGTGTAGAAAAGCGCAAACAGGGGACCAATGAGGACAAGAACACCTAGAACTGTCAAAGCTGAGCGTAGAACTCGGCGAATGCTGGTAGTAGAGTAGAACAGAACGTGTTCGCTATTTCCGGGGCGAGATCTGTGTCGCTATTTCGCCATACGTGCCGTTAGTGAAAGCACATTGTTAAAAGAGATACCAGATAAGGTATGGGAAAGAGACCTGACCTTGCTTGCAGAAACCCAATGTAGTCGACGTTCGACCCATTTTTCAACGATATGGTAGTCGTCAGTTTTACGACCTAAACTCGGAATGTCTTGCGTATTGTTCAAAAAATGAGATTCTTCTTTGGTGACCGGCTTCTCTCCATCAAGCCAGTTTCTGACGCTATCAAGACATATGGCCCTAGGCTTCTCCATCTTAAGGCGCTCGGAGTGCGATTGCGGATTTTGTTCTGTTTGGGGTGGTGTAGCGAGTGGAAGCGTGAACAACAAGCAACGGGGGGGTTGGGTGGGTCGGCGAAGCTCACGATGCAGATGCACCTTTTCTCCGATAGCCTTTATCAGAGCTTTTCTTTCATTTTTGTGATCGCCTCGTCGTGAGTGCAGAGAAGACATAGCCTTATCATTGCCAGACTGCGCATCAGACTCATCTAATGCGGAGAGTCGTTCCTCGAGCTCGCATAACTCGTCTTGCATATACAAGAGGTTCCGTATCGATAAATGATCAAATTTTCTGAAGATGCAGAAAACCTTGTCGGTCGCCATGAATTCAGAGAGCGCAGTATGACCTGCAACTCACATCCTTTGAGGGCGCATCTCCATCCCAAGCTCTGATATATAATCAGTAGTCAAACATCCAGTGGATTAGTGAGAGTATAGAACAACCTGTAGGATGGTTTTGCATGAGAGCAGGCATTGATCTAAAGGTCTGATGCGCTCCATCTCCTGGCCCATAACTCTGCCCTCGGCCCTCTAGTTGTGACCTGTTCTGAGGCGAACTTTGGCCTTGAACAGTATTTGCTGATATAACTGCATTAAAACTATGTTGCCGACGATTGTTCCTGCTATGTTGGTCTACCGTTGGGCTATTTTGTACTGCACTTTGACTTCCGGACACAGGGACTTGTGTCGAATCGCGGCTAGACAAGGACCGAGTACAAATGACGTAGACTAAAAGTAAGTTAGACTACGATGGCTACTAAACTTTGCGCTTACTATTTCGAGGCAATACCTGCCAAAAAATAGGCCATCAGAAATGGTAGGGCACAAAGAGCTGCAGCAGCAACAATAAGAAAGTTTTGTGAAAATTTTACCTCTGCAAATCTCCTTGCTCTTCCAGCGCCGACGTATCTACCTACTCTCCCAGACACCGGAGCCGGGTTGTTCAGAGACTCGTCTTCAAACCGAAGAATATTTTGAACTGCAAATTGGCAGTGAGCATTATATCAGCTGCACGGGGCTTTCGTCTACCTTGGTGTTGCTGTTCCCGACTAGCCAGTCTCGAAGGTTTATCATATTGTGGCATCTTGGAATGTGCAATAAAGTTGTATTCGAATGTAAGGAGGGTAAATTGACAGCGCTCAGAACTCAACACACAAGCTTTTGGCATGATTCGACGAATTCACCTTATTAGGGTGGCTTATTGACCAAATAGAATGTGCTTCATCATGCAGGTCAGCTATATGGTGGCTGCAAGCTTCAGCCTGCTAATTGGTAGGTCTGTAAGAGACATCGTATTGATCGGGACGGGGCGAAGGCTTGTTATTGATTTCCGCCATCAATTACGCCGAGAATGCCCCAAAATTGTGAATAGTAGCATTTTCTTTAAAAAACACAAAAACTATGTAAAGACTCCGTGGCTTGTAAAGTCATTGGCATGTGACTTAGCCAGTTTTACCCTGCACAACCTGATAGGTGCAATTGGAGCCCGCACCACCTTTCTCATGTGCGCCGTTTCGTACGATATTAATACTTGGGCCACAGAATCGGGATTCTCCGGTCCACCGTTCCCGAAAAAGAAAACAGAAACGAATGAAGTCACTGCATGACAGCAACTTCTATTGCAATAGGGCGCTCTCCCGTCTGCATCTTCTTAAGCTCCTCGCTTTTTCCATATCATGGCCAGATCCTCTTGTCAATATCCCCATGTGAGTGCAAGGAGATAATAACAATCATGATTCCTATAATGTTCAAAGAACCCTTTGCTACATTGGGCCAATTCGATGCAAGCCTCGACTACACAGCTCCTGACTTGTTGATGGAAGAAGAAGAAGTAAAGCATAGTATAATTCCAAATTGATCCACTACCTACCACATTATATGCTAAAGTCCATCCAGTTCGCAATATCGTTGATTTACCACCTTCGTCACTGAACAATTATACACCATTACCCAAGTCTAACAAGCTCGTCGGAGCTGGAAGAGGGAAACAATTCAAGGATGGTACTGGAACTTCTGGGCTGAGTTCCCAAGTGAAATATGCTAACCTTTCTGGACTACGATAGATGAAAAACTTGCAGGCTTTATTCAGAAGCCTGAGAGAACGATAACAGTGCCATCAAACTCAGGATTGGCACACTCTAGCGAGACGAACCTGGATCGGAATTGGCCTTTTCGTCAGAGTGAGAGACTCGCAACCATATTATGGACAAAGGCTAACCTATAAAGGCAATGACGAGTTTGCAATTTCCAAATCTGAGATAAAAAGGAGGGCAGCGTGGTCATGGTTCCGTAGCGCGCAGCTTTAAGACAAGAGTGCCGAACATCTCAGGAATGGTGGGCGCAGTCAGTTGAATCTAGGAATTTGCGACTTGATGAGAGACGGGTATTCTCTTGATTTGTCCCCTGCTAGATCCATAGACTCGCCACTGACAGTGTCAACGGCAGATCTAACCAGGCAGCTACCCTCGATAGATTCATTGCGGCGCTCAGGACCCGAGCACAAAAGGCCCGTGAACACGCGCTGAGTTTATACCCACAAGTACAACAAGATTCCGTGTCTACCCCCCCTTAGGCGGAGCCATTCACAACAACGTAAAAATACCGGAAAATCTATTCATCAGACGGAACATCGGCTGACCCTAATTAGGGACCGCAGATACTACGAGAAAATGCGACGAAATCATGAAAACCTAGAGCGGAAGAAGGTTGCGAAGTTGTACAAGCTCGCGTCCTTCACATACATTCGAGAGGCACTAGACACCTATCTAGAGTACCATGAGAGTGAAGACTGCAAAGTAAAAAACTTCGACCCCAGTCTAGCCAGGGTTTCTAATCTGGAAAATGCTGTTAACTAACGCCACGCAGAAGAGAAGAGGAATTCTAAGTCGGCTAACGAATGCTTTATCGATGCCATGATCTCCGCTGGCGGAATAGCGCAGCTGTGGTCGCACGCTGCTCAATGGGACCGTGACAAGCGTGACTTCCGTAGATGGTGGCTCCGCGCGGCCTTTGCCCGGGGCCATTCCGAATGGCTAGTGAAGGAGAAATACCATACATACAGTAATAGCCATCGGCTCTTGTGTCCGAAAACGATTTCAGCTGATAGGAGTTTCGCAGGTGGGGAGCCCCGACATTCCACGGCTTGACCCGACGAGCCTTTGGTTGCCCGGGCTTCCGTCTTCTTACACAGATGAATGCGCTGTCGTTGCCTTGATGCATGGCGTCAAAGCCGATTTTGACGAGCCTTATGATATCGATTACAATGCAATTTATTTCTCACTCCAGCAGATAGGTCAAGAAATGAGTGGCCACACCCCCCTTGTGCGGGCCTTTGGTGCTCCAGTTAGTTTATCTTAACAAACCTAGCACGTTCACTCATGTAGAGGCCACTACCAAACGTAACTTTGCTGACCGCTGCTGTTTTCGCGTAGGACTTCGTATTCATTGAAACCTCCAAAAATGGATGGACTGAAGGGTTACACAGTTTAACATCTCTCATGTTTGACCTGAGCGAGTGCAGTAAGCTTACCGTTTACGCACAACGCTATGATTGGAAAGGGATTTATGACACTCTTCCGAATTCTGCGTCTGAGTACGAAAAGGCTCTCGCAGTGTGCGCCGATGACACGTTTCTCTTCTCATTCATCACAAAGAAGATTAAATCTTACCTGCCCGATAACGAAGAGCTTCCCAAGTCTGTAGAATTCAGCATGTCGGAAGTTCTAAAGAATCTTGAAGCCGATCTCGAGCTCATCGCAGAGCGGAGGCGGAAGATGACTTCCAAAGAAGCAACTCAAGCTGGGTTCCAGGCTGCCGTCGAAAGAACGACAGAGTTTCACGCCAAGCAGATGAGCAAGGAATACTGGATTCTCTCTGAAATGTGCATTCGAACGGAAATGATCATCAATGAAGCTATCTCTCCTTGGCTCAACGCGAAAGCCTTCGTAAATCCTGGAGCACCATGTCATTTCCACATCCACAAACCACAGGAAATGATCCCCAAAATGCCGACATTTCTAATAGACGCGTTGAAATTTGGACACTCTTCTCGAGTTGTAGCGAACAACATGTTTCTGGAGACTGTCCGAGAAGCTACTCTGGATGGAGAATCCCTGCGCAGCGATACCCTGGCATTCGCGAGACAATTCCGAAAGTTTTTGGAAACTGGTAAACCTCATAATCTCCCGCTCTTGACTATGGGAACCATTAGAGAACGAGAGGTGACATACAATGAGAGCTTCAACAAGTTTAACATAACCTGCCCCACCAACTGCAACTGCGGTATCGACGAGATCAAGGCGAAGAAGCAAGAGCTCCTACAGTTCCGCAGCGGGAACGACCCAAAAGCAGCTAAAGAAAAAGTGCAGATCATAAAATGGTTCGAAAAGATGGATAGGGAATCGCCTGCTCCTGTCTTCTTCAGGTCACCATGCAGAATCCCTTCTTCGAGTTCTACAGGTAGCATGACCGCGCTCTCCAACTTGCTATCTCCAACCGTCTATTCGCCGACTGCGTTTGCACTTCCTAAAGCGAAGCCTAGAGATCTCACGGTCTTGAGAGCCATACGCGGTGTTTCCGAGAGTGCTGCATTGCTTTCCAAGGAACGTACGAGAAATTCCCCCGGGCAGACCAATCTAGGCAGCGGTCTTGCCGCCCACCACTGCCAAGAGGGCAACTATAGCAAGCCCTACCGCTCCCAAAGAGACAACATTGAGTAGCTCGAGCTTAGTCGCAGGTCGCACGACATATTTGGCACCCCCCGTCCAACGGGGTCAAAATTTTGATGTGGCTGGCCCTCGTTCCAGGGCCTCACCCTCACCACATCCTTAAACAACACAGCATTCCCAAAGCAATTCCACAAATATTGTTTCAGACTCAACGGGCGCCAAAAAGGCTGCGCGTTCAACCGATCTGCTTCATTTGACTCTAAGATCCTTAGCCGCCGAGGCACAGCCTAAACGAGCGTCAAGGATGTCCAGATTGTTTAGTTGGATTAGAAAAAGTTTGACGGGCCTGCGAGAGGTGTTCGCAATGTCCGTAATGAGAGACAATTACCAACGGTCAATTTTCGCTAGTCTTGAAGTTAGGTCGGTAAACTGGGAGAGAATACTGCTGTGGCATATGTGAATGAGCAATATGATTTATTTTCAAAATTTGCGATTTGAGGAGTATGCTCGGACAAGATGAATAAAAATCAGCGATATTCGTGGTCTTGCGTTATGACTATATTGAGGTAGCCCAGCGACACCAAAATCCAGTGTGCAACATAAATCAATATCAATGGTCGCATCTCAGTAATGTTGCTGAATCAAGCCAGATCGGATTAATATGTTAATCATCGTTCTCTTCCGCGGCCAAAACACAGAGATTCCCTACACGTCCCTTCAAAGATTCAGCTGCGATAGCCCCTCCTTCCCACGTATTTGACTACTCGGATATTTGCAGCCTAGGAGAACAGCAGTGACGTGAGAAATAATGAGTAAACCCATAAGATTGAAGGAGCGCTCCATGCCACCGCACTCGACTTCTTTTTCGCATCTCCAGTTGACGCTCCCGTTGACGAGAAATCCGCCGGCGATACTGTTGAAGCAACAATGTAAGCGCTCGATGGAGGGGCAAGCGCTTGCAGACTGCTCAAAAGCGAGCTCAACGTTGCGTTTGGGGCAGCTGTTGAAGAAGTAATGGCCGTCGACATAGGGGTTGAGACATTTCCCATAGACGAACCGGAGATTGGTGTCACGGCTTTGTTGACCTTGGAGACTAAAGGCGTTGGTAATGTGGTGAGAGTTATCGCATTCATCAGCACGATTTGCGGGTTGGTAGGAAGAGGAGTAGAATAATTCGAGGCAGAGGCTGACGATATCCCGGAGGTAAGTGGGCTGGATTTGGCGGTGGCAGTCTTGATGGTTGAAGTAGACTTGGGAGACGCCTGCGATATTGTTGTTGCCCATCGAGAAAGTTTGGTGGCAATACAGGATCTTTCCAACGTGTGAGAGATGAATGCCGTCGTTTTTTCTGCCGCTTTACTCTGCTCCTTCCAGGCCTCCTTGGCAGTTGCGCCCGCAAAAGCACCTGCATCAAGAGCAATGACTTCTTCGAAGTCGAGTGCACACGGAGCAGATGTGTTGTAAATAACGCTTGCCTTATAATTAGGCAAATCGACTTCAACTCCGGCGTCCACACCAACGCCCACGGCTCCGAGGTCAATATTCACACCCGCTTCTACCACAGCGCGAAGGGCTATTGAGAAGGTCCCCGCACCTTCGAGTACATGAACGGGTATTGGACTGAACTGAACGCCTCCACTGTGATATGTGAGTCAATTTAGCCAAAGGAATTTAGTGGCGTAGACTCACAAATTTGTTTCCATCAGTTCTCCCTTGAGGAGATCCACAGCTAGAAAGGCATCATTTGGAAAAGTAATGTCAAAACCAGTGGTGAAGTTGATGGAAGCATTCACGCTGAAAACAAAGCTGAGGCCAAAGTCGACTCCAGCTAAGACACCAAAATTGTCAGCCTCAGCGCCAATGGCCAACATAGGCACGGGTGCCTTGAACACGGTAAATGCATAAACGCCAGATGCTGCAAGAGCAATATCGAATTCGAAGTGGGCCGAGAAGTTGGATAAAGTGACGTTTACGCCGCCACTGACAGCCACTTCTATTGCCGCAACCGGATCCAACAAAAATAGTATGCCTTCACCTATATCTTTGAGTATTTGGACAGCCTTGCTGCCTTTCGATTGAAGAGCTGGAACTACGACGCTCCCAGATCCAGTTGTATAGCAAGATATGCACACTATTGATACAATCACATCATCTTTATTGTGATTTTGACGAACATCACTTTCGCTTGTTAGTTTGATCAGGTCGACAGCTCAAGAATTGTCGCACTTACAGATTCAATATCTTATGATTGTTGAACTGTCTCGCCAGAGAGATGCCTCCAGTATGATGACTAGGGCTTACCGTAGTTGTGTTTGTGGAGTTTACTACACTTGTGTTCGTGCTCTGCCTCTGCAGGAGAGGAAAGTCTTCGTCTATAGCGTTGTGCAATAGTCTGGCGACTTCCAGGTCCGAATACCTGGGTTTCACGGGTCCAAAAGCCAATGTATCGTATGGAGCTCTACGTTTCAAGGTAGTGTAACTAAGAGCCTGAAGTGCAAAGAGAAGAAAGTAAAGTGGAGATCGCATTGCACTAGAAGAGTTGTCAATGTGCTAGAAGAGTTTTCAATAGAATTTGGAATGCCTTGAAGATTCACGAGTTTGGGTCAAGCTCTGGTTATTAACAACAGGTTTCTTGAGGAGTAGGTCATGTATCACTATATTTGGATTTACAAAATCTGGTATCAAACACCTGTTTCATATAAGTGATCATGAGGTCTGCTGGGATGCTCGAAACCATGACCTGCATGAAGGCCCGAAACCATGACCTGCATGAAGGCCCGCACAGGAACAGACAAACAGCTCAAAGATCAGCCCGCATTGACTGTATACAATGAAGGGCGATAAGAAGCCTTGTCTGCGGCTGACAATTTGAGAACCCATCCATGCTCCCGCTCACCGAAAACTTATCTTCCGGGGAGGTAAGTAAGTGGCAGCGACTGCAACTCTGATTTGGGGGTCACAACAGAATATGCACGGCGTCAAAACGTGGACCATATCAGTTGCAGGATTGATGGTTTTCGAATTCCAGTAGATTACCGGTAGAATGGCAGTACTCCATGTTGAGCTTGCATTACAGTAATCAAGCTGCATGATAGCCGTTTGGGATAATGTGGCCGCAGACAGCAACAAAAGTCAACTTGACCACTCGGTCGCCTTACTGTATTCGATACATTACTTATGCAGCTCCACCACATCCTTCGCAGATGCTGTGATTCAACGCCTCAAAAGGAGGGTTGCAATAGACCACTTTGATCGGGCGTCAGGAGTCTGCAAAAGGAGGGTTGCAATAGGCCACTTTGATCGGGCGTCAGGAGTCTGCAAAATCGGGTAAGAAGCATGGTAAACTTCGAGCTTGGCCCAGCCAAATGATTCGATATTAATAGTACCAGGACTATTAATAGAGAGGAGCTGATGAGGCTGAGCTATCCGAAATGGCTCATGCATTGCAGGTAGACCCAGGGCGCCTGTTGATTCATAGGTGGTTATCCGGGAATGTTTGAAACCCGAATAATCGTCCGACTGGATTAACAGGATCGGGCTCATAGTAACCCATTCGCCTTTAGAAAGTGAAACAGTCAGCCGTACTGAGTTTGGTATTAGGCTACACGAAGCTTGCAACAAGGCCGATGGATTCAATAGCAGAAAAGGGCTAATATTTTGAAATTTCTTAGGTTTATTGCCTAAAGAGTGTACTGATATTACGTCCCTCATGCTTCATCTGGAATATATACCATCCGGACAGAACCGCAATAGTTAGTGGAACAGATACTGCCCACACCAAGCCCACCGATGTAGATACTCCCAGAGCCCCTCTGATAGAAGATTCGTCCTTGAAATAGAAAAAGGGGGTGCTGAAGAGCGTCTATGGGTTATCAGTAAACAATTAAGAGGATTGTCTTGTGAACGTACGGCTACCGCCTGGAAAGGCAAAAATACTAGGCCCATTATTGCTACGTTTTTCATGCCATAGCTGTCTGATTTCAAAGCTTTCGAGTCTGCTTGAGTAACCAAATTAAAAGACTACCAAGTTAGCTCGTTTCATCCTTATTTTGCAAATACATGCGTACCAAATTTATAATATTCTTGCTTCTTCTCTCCAAGCTCTTGAGGCGAAGAGTCGTAGACTTCAACAAGGTCTTTTGATACCGGAAACTTGCCTGTGTCTGACTTCCAGCATCTGTCTTTGAAGATGCCTTGGAGATCCGCTGATGATGTTCCATTATGGAGTTAACTGTAGTCATGGCAGCCTCTGTGCCTTCTGATAAATAAATAATGTGCTTCGAAAGCATGTGTAAACCAACAAAGTCCAATTCCCTTACAGAGAATCCATGTCGTACGGCCGATTCAAGAACTTTCTGTTGGTCATCAGCATAAGTGCAAGTTTAAATTCAATGTTCGGGTTACTCTTACGTTTTCTTCCTGAGCAAACACTCCACCAAAATCTTCAATTATCTTGGTGATTCTTCCAATCAAGCTTTCAAGAACTAAAGTGAAGATATAATAAGGGTCCTCTATAAGCTCTTGCCACGACGTATTTCGGGTCAATGCCTCGATCTTGTCGCGTAATTCCAACCCAGCGCCCACAGAAAACACGATGAGTGTTACCTGAACATACCCGTTCATGTCACTAGACTGTACTTTCATGCAACATGCACATCTCGCCCAGCTGTAGTCAGCTTGGCTGAGATCATTGGCCACTTTTCGGTTCCTATTCACAATTCGCTTCACCCCATCCTCGGCCTCTTGTATCTCAATATTCTTACAAAGGAAATGAAACCACGAGTCTGTCTCAGTTTAGCCGCTGCAAGTTGCTTACGAATATATTGGAGGACATACATTCGGCCCTCTCACCATCCCACAACGTTCCGAATGAACAAGTGACGTTCCTCAGGTTTTCCAACACGAAGGCCGCAGGTACGGAGTAAAGACTAAAAAGTCCGAGGAAGGATTCAACGTCGAGAAGATCTCCTGTACCACCTTTCCCTACGGGGCTTGGATGGAGAAGCGGAGCACAGCTAACGCCTGATGTCAATATGAGAAACCAACATTGTTGGTGGGTCGACGTACATGATTCGAACAGGACATGGGTGTCTGGTCCTGAGCTGTTCTATTCCGCTTTTGGGTATTGGAAGTCCTCTGTTCGCGTCTAGCCTCCATCAGCTATCAACTATCGGATGTCATAGGCTAATGCTTTCAACGTACTCTGGGGCCATTCAAAGCCATCAAATTTTATTGCTTTGCACGAAAGCCTTGGATTTCGTACAGCCCTGCTTCTGAACTTTTTATACGCAACTTTGTTCCTCCATTCAGTTTTCATGCTGATTGTATGCAAATTCTGTTCAGAATAAAATATTTGACCATTCAAGGATGCTCCACGCACGAATCTAGTTTCTGGGCACTGTCAGAGGTATTTTGACGCGGATTGTTTGACCTACAGACTTCCTTCGAATTTCTATGCTATAAACAGAATATGCAATGATGATGATTGTCACACAGTTTCATGCAGGATCTTTATTGGTGAGTATGACTGGTCTGTCCGGACGGACCATTTTCAGAATGCGGATATGCCTATTATAAATCAAGCAGGTCTGCTTACTCATGGACCGAGAGCATACAGCCTCAATACTAGTTGAGGCTATGTGAATGTAACCTTCATATTCTTGACCGAAGGGTGGGTACTATTTCAAGCTTCCAGGGTCGCGCAATGGACCAATCCGAGAAGATAATCTTTGAAGGACCCCCGTCATCCTTCCTGCAGTGTTTTCCGACCCCACCCAAACTTACGCCCGGCATCTGAGGTGGCTCTTAGCAATGCACTTTGTGCCGCGCCAAGAGGGTGTAAGGCAAACCCAGTCAACAGGGTAGATACTGGTACCACAACATCAATAGCTTCCTCTCACGGATTTCGATCCTTCACTCGGTGTGAACATCAGCCTAAACATGTATCATGAAGCACAGTCCATGCCGTACCAACACTGCCTTGCACAACCCGAGGTTGCATAGAATTGGGCCTAGAAGCGTCTTCTACTGAGATCGAATCGATACACTTACGGCCGAACAGAATGTAACCTAACTCTTGCATGATCTTGTGTTTCAATAGCCACTACCAATGGAGTTACAGCATGCACTGCGTTCTGATAGAAAGGATAGATAAATCATCCTCAGGATGTAAGTATGCGTGCATCATGCGTAGGATCCTGGTCCCAGTGAGGCTGCCTAGTTGCATATTCTGTAGATTGAAACTCGTTCAGCTTGCTCCCAAGAAGTAAAGCTTTGTAGTTAGGCCGACTAGTATTTATATATCGAGGGACTCGTCATCTTGTCCTGATATCAGAAACCTCAATCCACTCAAAGCTACAACAAGAACAACCTCATTTTTACTCACTTGCAAGCCCATATAACGAGTCTATATATACCGAGACACTCTCATGGTAAATTCCCAAGCTCTTCTCGTAAGCTCACAACTGACAATGTATAAGCCTCCAAAGGGAAATTCTTCAGACGGCACTAGTTCCGGCGACCACGGAGGCTCATATGACCCATTTGCCGAGTAATCAGCATCATGGCAGAAGAACGAGTGAGTTCAAAGTTTTTCCTTTGAAGTTGAAACTCTTACTAATTAACTCCCGAAAACCAGAATCTTCTTCCGAGTTATTCCAAATATTCCCCGGCGAATTCAACCTCTGTTCCAACCCCCATCAAAGCACGACAAATGCCCAGAATACCTCGCGTTCCAGTGGGCTCTCGAAATCCAACTCAGACCAATCTTTCAACTTCTGCTAGTCTTCCCAGTTTGACCGCGACAACTTTAGTCGAGGTTTGTGCATCCAGGCTAACTTGTGATTGCAATCACTAATTGTATTAGACCGTATCTTCCACTGCGTCAACTTTCAGATCCACAGATATCTTGTCGACGGCCTCTTATGTACCAGTATCACAGGTGAGCAAAAATCGAGCTATCTCTGGCCAGTATTTAATTCATGCGATTGAAGGAACAAGAGAAAGTCACGTCAACCATGGATTTGGAGGCAACTGAAAGTGAAGGCTTTGAACGTGTATGAAAGAACCCTTTATCTAGTATTCCTTCAATGACAAAGTTTTAAACCCTAGAGAAATCTACCATGGAGCTCAAAGCGACTAATTTTGTTGAACACTAGGCTGCTCGGGTAACTTTAAAAGGCTACCTTGGGAATTTCTTTCAAAAACATGTCAAATACCAATTCGACTGGCCGTATTCCATCCAACTTCCTACAGTCGAATATGAATCGCTTCAAAGCTCTCCAATAACTTTCAGGCATCGCGATATACTCCAACGTGTTCATGAGAGCGGCTTAGGAGACGACAGATATATTGATCCCGAATTTGGACGCTTGAATGAGCTCATCGTTCAATGTACGGATCGAGTGTATGCTGGACCTAACTTTGGTTCATACAAGAGGACATTCATCAGGAATGTAGCTCCAAAGACACTCAGGATTGCCAACTGGCCAATGAGCCATTTGGATTATGGTCCCGAGAACCAGAAAAGCTTGGGAATTGTACTCATGCTTTTGAAGTGGCCATTGACGTGTTGTTTACTTTACATCATTGTAAGTTATAATAGTTTGTATAATAGCTCGCTCTTTTGACTCAGCTGTAGTTCTGATACTTTGATAACCAGATTGGTCTTCCGGGAGTAGCATCTTCCGGCGAAGTGGTGAACGAAGGTGGCTATGATCACTTTCCATATAGATTTTGGGGCTATTGCAAAATCACTCGGAACGCTATAGAGCAGCGTATCAGTAAGCCTTCCAAAAGATCCTCGCCGACTCCAATCGACGAGTCTGTTGCCCTACATAGACCTAGCAATCGACTGCTTGAGCCGACATCATTATGTTTCTGCTTGGGAAGAAAAGCGGTCATCGATTCTAATTTCCCGGAACACAAAGAAGAGCTTGGTGAGGTGAAGTCCGATTCATACTGGAAAGGTAAGGACCATGGCAAATGTCCAGATTACCTTTTCATCGCCTATACCGCAGAACAATTTCGCACTGCTAGCAAAGACGACATGCGCACATTACACAGCATTGCCGTGAAAGCTACAAGAAGAGCTGGTTTGCATGCTTATTGGATAGGGTGTAGCTGTTTAGGGTCTGGTAGAGCAATGACAGAAGGAGTCTATCGCATTTCCGATGTTGTCCGAGCTGCCCACTCTCTCGCTGTCATTATCGGACCCAATGCCAGTAATGAAGCACAGCAACAGTTCGATCCCGACCCTGTGAGGACTGAACTCAGAGAGTTTGGTCTCCGAGTTTGGACATTTCCAGAAATACTGCTCAGCACTCCAAATCGGCCGATCAATGTATATAGGCGAGGTGATCCGATCCATAAGCCCCTCACCCTTTCAAAAGTCCAGTTTGCAACACTGGCTTGGAGCGATGTCAAGTCTGCCAGACAATTGATTGATCACTACGAGGGTAATTTGAGTCTAAGCCGCCTAGAACTGGTTATCATAGCTTTGAAGTGTTTGTTCAGAAGAGAGACTAAAACGGAATTCTTGCCAGTATGTCTTTTCTTTCCGGTACGGAATGTGACCTATTCCCTTTGCTGTGGTACATTTTCTTGTCTGTTTGTTTGGAAAGCTCTTCATCCCCGATAGAAGTCGGATTGGTACGGCAGCGCATGACATTATACCTGCTTGCGAATTCGAAGGTTTCGGCGACAAAAAGACAGAATAGCCCTTCAAGAATGCATATTGAGTAAAAGCTAACTTCGGATTAGGGAGACTAGTCATATGCATTGATGGGACTCCTCCGGCGAAGACCGAAATTCGAACTCGACAGCAAAAGCGAGAATAAAGATAGTGCTTTCCAAGCACTTGCAAGGCTATCTCTTGCTAACGACAATGACATGTTACTCGAACGGCTAATGTGCCTCTTACCTCGAGACCCCGAGCAAGACTGGTATTCTGTGAAAGATGCCTACGGATCCAAGTTGTGGGATATATATCCTTCATGCCAGATTGCCGGGATTTGCGAAGATGACAGTGTCATAATTGACGGCGCCTTTGGTGCAACTATACACTGGGATAAATTTCGCAAAGTAGCAAATGCTAGACGACAACAATCCTGGAAGCGTTTCGCATGCCAAATTGCTCTCCATGGGGCTCCGTATGCTCTACTTTGGGGAACTATTCTCCTTGCAAGCTCACTCAACGCCAAAACATTGCTGGGAGACCTACGGAACGGCTTCAATGAAACCAACACAACTATCACCGACCTAGAAGGCGTTCTACCCGATAATTTCGTTCGTGAAAATATCTTCGCATCACCTACACCAATATCAATACCGAGAATGCGCCCAATCGAGACCAGTAGAGCTCGCGGAGGGTCTCGTGAAGCTACGATGACTCAACCAGTCAAACCTCCACGGACCACAGCTACTGTAGAGGGCGTTGACAGGAAGTTAGCTAGGCTAGATATTATCGACTCGGAGTTTTCAAAAGCCAGCACTCTTGTAGGTGGGGAAATATCCGAGGTCCAAACTCTCGCATCCAGTGTCGTTAACAAAGTCTCTTCGGAGGTCGCGCAAGTCACCTCTGCTGTTATGAGTAGAATCTCGGAAGTGGCAGCCCTGGAATCTAAAATCGAACTGAAAATGGCTCATGTCGACCATTCAGTTGGTGTAGCCACAAAATGGGCGATCTTTATTGAAGCAATTGGCATTCTTCTTTTGCTGATGGCTGGAGCTATCTTTCTACTATCACCGTATTTGACTCGAAAGTTGTACCGTGGCAAATTCTGTGAGTAAAGATTTTTACACGATTATAACCTAACTGAGTATCGATAGGGGGTACACAAGCCTGGCTCTTAGGATTTGAAGGTTACGTCGACATTGAGACAATTGAAGCTCATATTTTCGGTGCTCACTTGGGCCGGCTCCATTGGAGTTCATCTGGGTCTTCTCTTTCTCGTCACAAACGGAATGAATTTGACGAGTGCGTTGGTATAGATCCAACCTATGACCCAAGTATAGCCCAGAAAGTGGAAGACGCCATCAATACGCGGGACGCGATGCGGATTTTTACTCTTGTCGATACAAATACCATGACTGTAACTCTGTTCGACGCCCAAAGGCCCCCTGTCGCGGTACTAATTTGTGGAGAGGAAGGAGGAATGCAGCGTGCCATTGGGTGCTCCTACCAGTGGACGACGGGGACTTGCTTTCGGGAGACTGTGCTCAGGATGGAGACTCCGGTATTGGCGAAAATGGCGCGAGTCTCTAAGGTTAGGTTTGGAATGAAACGTAGAGCAAGATAAAGAGATTTTGACATAACACAGGTTTTGATTACACTGCTTGATACCTGGTATTTCTGTAGTCAGTATAGAGCACGAGATATCGACTTGATAATTGAGAGGTAGGGCCCGAGCTTGAGCTTAAACACCAAAAAAGGGGAAACCCCGTGTCTCGCTTCGCGTCCGCGTCGTCTGCCTGCAATGACGAGCAAGTTCCAATATCTAAACCTAATTTTCAACAACCCGTTAACATTCCTACTCCAGAAACGCCTTCAATATAACAGCCCAAAAAGATATACAAGATATCTTGCGCCTCCTAACAATAGATCGCAATCAATTTTCTATATTAGGCGCAATACAACGCGTCAAAGCTCTCCGAAACGCAGGTCTCAAAAAGTAACCCCCCCTATCTTCCTATTACACTACTTTCGAATACTTCCCCAATATATCAGATATAGTATCCACCACCCTTCCAACCCTAACCCCCGTAATCCCCGACGAAAAAGCCACAAAATCCATCCTATCCTTTATTCCGGCGAAAGTTGGGTGTGTAAGGCAGTACTTTATATATAAATATATGGACCAGTTTTTTAGCTCAAAAAATCTTATTGTATAAAATTATTAAAATATATTAATATATATAAAAATTTTTATTAAACTTTATTTAAATTAAATTTTAATATTTTATTTTTTATAATCAAATTAATAATAAAATAATTATATATTCAAAAATATTTTATTTTATATAAAATTATATTTTTATATTAAAAAATATTATAATAAAATAATATATATAATTATAAATTTTATTTTTAATTTAAATTAAATTTAAATTTTTTTTTTATAATATTTAAATTAATAATTTATTAATAATAAAAAAAAATATTAAAAATAAAAGATTGATACGTGACGGTTGGTTGGGTGCCTCAGGCATCCTTATTGTATTTAGACCGTAGCCCTCTTATAATGCAATATTATCCTTTTTCCATACAATTTTTATTCATTAATAGTAACAATGATTACTATGTTCTAATAATTAGACGATCGTTAGAATATGATTGAATTTTTAAATTAAGATTCGGTCAATTATATCGATAATTAGAGCAAATTTTTAATATTTTGTCAAAATCCTATTACTGTTATTTTCGTTTTTATCTAAATAAAACAATTTTTCCATTATTTCGATATTTTTGTAAATTATTGTATTAATATATTAATTGCATATTTTTAAATAAAACAAATATAAATAAATTGATACGATTTTACTTAGAATATATTAAATTATTAAAAATATTATTAATAAATATTTAATATTGAGTTGTGAATCTATTTTGTAGATAGGTTGTGTATGATTAGTATTATAAATTATTAAATTAGAAAATTTCTCCAATACCTGGGTAATCGATAAAATATTTTTTAATAGAATTATTAAAGTTTTTATTTAATAAATTGTATAGATTATATTAATTATGTAATCTATCCCCGAAAACGATAATTACTCCAGATTTGGAAATAATAATATAAAAAAGATTTTGTATAATTCTAATATAATAGGAAATAATAATGGTCCTTCCAGCCCTAGAGTTAATTTAGGTTTGATAGATTTTATAGATTTTGTAGATAGGGAAGATATAATAAATATTATTATGAAAATATTTATTATATTTTTGATAAAAAAAATTCTCGACAAATGTGACGCCGAGAGATATTGCAATAATAATTATTATAGTAAGAATGATAATAGAAATTTTATAAACAATTAAATTTTTGATTTTGAGATTGGTTTATTTATTAATTTATAAATTAATTTTATTGATTTAAAATAATATTTAGAAAATATTGGTTTTTTTTATTTAAATGCAAACAATTTGGCCGATTATAATTGTTGGGGGAATATAATTGTATAAAGAAATATATTTTTTTTTATTAAAGTAATTTAATATAATATAATGGTAGGATATGAATCCGTCGTTTATATTAATTTATATATTTGTTTCAAAAGAATCGCCTAGATTTAATATATAAAAGAATTTGAAAAAATTATCTATTTCATTTTCTAATTTATATTAAATAATTTAAAATTTTAAACCGAGTATCTAACGATATAATTTAAAAATGTTATAATAATAATATTGAAAAAATTATAAATTGAAATATATATAATAAATAATGCCCGAGTATAAAAAAATCTTTATATATATATAATTACAATTATCCATTATTCCAAAATAATATATTTTAATAAAATATTCTAATAATTTTTTTATATTTATAATAATTTGGATTTAATTTTTAGATTTTTTGTTTTAAAATTTATAGAAATATTAATAATTACAAATTATATGATAATTTTAGTAAAGAAACAAAAAATATAGATAAATATATTTTTAGTTTAATTATAATTGGGACCAAAATATCTTTAATTATAGAATAGTAGTAAATATTATTAAATTTTTGTTATAATTGAAATTCAGAATAAATAATAATTTTATTGACTATTTGTATTTGGAATGAATTTTCGATTATAATATTTTTTTTTATAATTTTGTTTCTAATAAAAAAAATAACAAATTAATATAAAAAAGATTCCTGAAAAATAAATACTATCCTTTATTCCGGCGAAAATTGGGTGTGTAAGGTAGTATTTTATATGCGAGTATATGGACCAATTTTTTGGCTCAAAAGATCCTATTATATAAAATTATTAAAATATATTAAAAAATATTAAAATATATTAATATATATATAATTTTTTATTAAGATTTATTTAAATTAAATTTTGATATTTTATTTTTTATAATCGGATTAATAATAAAATAATTATATATTTAAAAATATAGAAATATTTTAAAAACATATTTTATTTTATATAAAATTATATTTTTATATTAAAAAATATTATAATAAATTAATATATATAATTATAAATTTTATTTTTAATTTGAATTGAATTTAAAATTTTTTTTTATAATATTTGAATTAATAATTTATTATTAATAAAAAAAAAATAAAAAAATAAAAATTATTAAA
>Ga0247778_1000616_pt1 | contig 36556 bp, 37 predicted proteins | sample UWRJL049202B5_FD_179939 | JGI IMG/M metagenome (GOLD analysis project Ga0247778, IMG submission 179939) | Plant litter microbial communities from Arlington Agricultural Research Station in Wisconsin, United States - UWRJ-L049-202B-5 | ecosystem: Environmental > Terrestrial > Plant litter >...
CCTTCCCCCTCAACACCATTCTACCACCCCCCTCGTCCAATCTCCCTCCACCACCCCCCACAACCCACCTGGTCCCCCACAACCTGCAGAGCCTGGCTCTACGGTCTATTAATAGAGGAATTGGGGGTAAGCGAAAAGGAAGCAAAGATGAGGGTAAGTAACTGGGATGGATATGGTGTTACGTTACTGAGTGCTGGGGAGGCGGAGTGGATTGAGGGGTTTGGGGAGGTTGTGGGGGCGGGGATTTGGGAGGTGCTTGGGGAGTGTGTTTGGTGGGGTGTGAGAGGGGATGAGGAGGAGGATTCGGGATGTTGAGAAGAGAAAGTTTGAGATATGAGATGCGAGACGTAAGGGGTTGTGGATAGGATGATGGGGTGATGAGAGGAGAGAGATATCTGCGGAGATTTCAACCGAGGACACGGATGAGAGATGGGATGTTGGGATGCCACTACCACGACGAATTCGAGTGGGAAAAGCACGAGCAGAAGGGGAAAGGGTTCGAATGCGCTAAAATTGCAGTGCGGGTGACATAGCACCAATCATCGCATTGTGGCTGGCCTCCGACGAAAGTTGACGCCACGCGAGGCTGGGTACCTGCGAAAGTCCGAGGGATGAATAAAGATCTTGGAAACAACGAGTGCTGGTGGTAGGGAGGACATCGGCATACAAGATATGGACGCAGGGAAGAAGAGCGAGGAACAAGATGTCCGAAGGACCCGCGGAAATACTAGGCGGATGCAAGTTGCAAGGAAAGCCGAAGAAATTGGAGAGGGCACAAAGGAAACAGCGCAAGCGCGAAACCAAGAACTGGACAAGGCACTTGCAACAGCGGAAATAAATCGAAGAGAAGGAACATATCGGGGCGGCATCATGGTTGAGGGCTTGAAGGAGCAGCTTGGGGGTATTATGTAGCGATTCTTGGCTACTCACAGTCTCGACCCCATCGTAAATTACATGTATCCAGCAACTACTCTATGCTCTGTTCTACCACTCATCAACCTCTCCCGGTTGTGGCTTCTGTATACGGACGACCTTGTCTGGGTTTAATAGGCATAATGGGTCGAAAGCCAATTTGAGCTGCAAATATTAGCATTGAAAGGATTGGGAATTTCGGGGAACATACCCTTCTCATCGCATCTACAGTGGTCTCTCCAAGCTCGTGGTTCAGGTAGTCTCTCTTTACCAACCCAACTCCATGCTCTCCAGTAACTGTGCCTTCCATGTCTACCGCCCTCTTTACCATTCGGTGGACTACGTCCTCGGCTTGTTTTCGTTGCTTGTCGTTGTACAGAAGAATCGCTGTAAAAGTCAGTACCGCCCATTGCACAGAAAGGAAATACATACTGTGGAAGTTTCCATCTCCAACGTGCCCAACAATCGCTGTGAACAGCCCACTCTTCGTAACGTCGTCCTTCGTCTGCTCAATGATATCCGGTAATCTGCTGATAGGTACAGCAACATCCCCAGTCCACACATGATCTGACTCATCCTCCCTCATAGCCATCACTGACCACAGCGCCAACTTCCTCGCGCTCCATAATTCGGCTTGCTCTTCCGCATTCTTGGCGAACTCGAATGACCTGCTTCCGGTGCTCTTGGCAAGGCCCTTGACTATTCCAATTTGCTCCTTAACACCAGATGGTGTGCCTGCGAATTTGAAAAATAACGTAGGAGCTTCCTTCCATGTTCTGTTTGTTTCTCCCGCGGCGTTGATGACCTTCATTTGGACATCATCTAAGATCTCGACAGCTGCGATTGGAACTCCGTTGCCTACGACCTTTGCTACACAATCCGCTGCTGCTTTGACTGTGTCGAAACTGCATACTGCAACACTGGTGCTATTCGGCTTCGTCGTGAGCTTCAACGTAGCTTCCGTGACCAGTCCTAATGTCCCCTCGCTGCCGATGAACATCCTCGTCAAATCGTACCCAGCACTGCTTTTCCTCGGCCGTTGTCTCGTCTTTATGATCGTCCCATCCGCAAGCACGACCGTCAAGCTGATAACCCAATCTTTCATCGGCCCATATCGGAAAGCATTCGTTCCACTGCACCCCGTCCCAACCATTCCCCCAATCATTGCTCCTGGCCCTGGGTCCGGTGGGAAGAACAGATTATCCTTTGCCAGTTCCTCGTTCAGCGCTTCCCATCTCACAGCCGGTTGCACAACCACATCCATATCGTCCTTATGCAGTGTCAAAATCTTCTCCATTCTCCCGAAATCCACGCAAATGCCTCCCCTCGTCGGCGCGAAATGTCCCTCCAAACTTGTGCCCCCGCTATATCCCGTCACTGGAATTTTCCGCTTGTGGCAGACCTTCATGATTTGGCTAACTTGCTCCGTGCTCTCGGGATACACGATCATAAACACCTTCTCGTTTTCTTTATTGACATGCGAGCTCCACTCACTCCCGGAATGATGCGCTACATCCGTGTCAAGTGTAGAGACATTGTCCTTCCCTACAATGGCAACGAAATCCGACCATGCAGCTTCCATATTCGCGCCCGATGTATTATGTTTTGGTGCAACGGTTGCGGAGAGGGGGACTGTCGATGCGGTAGAGGGGACGGGTTGGGAGCGGGTTCCGGCGTAGTATGATACTAATGCTGTTGCAATGACAACTGATTTATTTTTTCCATTAGCCTTTTCCCTTCTTCGTTCCAGCTCATAGAAAAGAGATATAAATACCAAAGGTCAAAGCCAAACTCTTTCCCCCCGAACTCTCATTCCTCGCCTGCGAAAAGCGCTCCCGGTCCGCCTTCTCGCGCTGCAATCGCATCGCCGTACTGTTATACAGCTGCCCTCTAAACGATTTTCCATCTTGCTGCGGTTGCGCGGGCTTCTGCTCTGTGCTTTCGCAGCGGATTTGGCTCGCTGCGGGTCTGCGGAGACATGGAGCTGATCTGCGGAGGCTTGCGAGCAGCGCTCTCGAGGGCGCGCGGTGGGAAAGGGACATTGCAGGCATAAAAGGTCCAATTTATATAGGGAATCCAAGTATATCCTCAAGCCATGGAGTTTGAGATTCGCGGACGTGGTGAGGGGTTGTGGCGTTGTTGAAGAGGAGTTGGGAAATAATCGGAGATGGAGCTCAAAGACTTAAAGCTCGGGAAACTTTCCCCACATCTCGCAAGAGGATGCGACCTTCCACTCTTGACATCGCACGCCATCTGCAGCTTATATTCATCAACGTTTATCGGACTTGAAGTTCTTATATTATTAAGCTCGATGGCGACGAGTTGAATAATGCTCTGCAATGTTAACGGCGTTATTTTATTATTTGTTCTTGGGATTGTACATTCTGCTACGCGTTCTTTGTTTACGTGAAGCGTCGTCTTCTAAAAGCTGCGATAAATATCTCGGGGGGTCCTTTGATAAATATCTTTCTGTTCAAAAGTGTTTCTATAGTTGAGGTTTTTGCATTTAGACGATCTTCTCGAGCGAGAAACACTGTGGTTGAGCATATTCGACGTGATATCAAGCATTCTGAACTGGTGGAAGTCCACCTAAAATCTGGCGACGATCATTTTCCGGATCTGATCCGATATCTGCGGATTGAAGACATATTTGTCAAGCCAATCACATTCTGGTTTCTTTATCAGAGTTCTAGTAATGCTCCGTTGAATATGTACGCAGAAGCAGACCTGTCTTTTCTTCACCCCTCAGTCCGTATCCCACTTTCGAGTTGACTAGACTAGGAACGTTGTACCCCTGGCACGGTATTTGAAGACGCACAGTACGTCACGTACAGCTTATGCAGAAGGAGATGTGCAATCAGCTGTTGCATTGAAACCCTGCCCCTATCTTATCACGATACCAACAATGGGGTAGTTCCCCTGGCCTCGGTCGCCGATGGACCTGAATATCAAGCCAAGTCTGGAAATACCTGCTCTCTTGTACACTCGCCATCATTCTCCTATTTTCGCCTTGCAATCTTCACGGAGTTTCCAAGATGGAAGGTATGGTACATCGTCACGGGCACCTCGATGAATCGGCGGTGCCTGGAACCGTCCATCTTGTTGATCTCGAGGGAACAATCCGCGCGAAGCATGCGTCTGGGACACAGCTCAAAGATGTTGTACTCGTACCAGCGTCCAGTGCTGACCCGGATGACCCGCTGAACTGGTCTCCTAGAAGGAAGTGGCTATCAACGGCTTCCCAGAGCATTTACACTTTGATGGTCGGCATCGCTTCAGCTGCAATTTATAGTGTCTTGGAGCCAATTTCTGAAGATACTGGGTTGACGCTGGGCGACTTGAATGCTGGAACTGGTTACATGTTCTTGTTTTTTGTATGAATCCCCATGCGAATATCATGCTCAATTCTGATAGACTTTAGGGGTGGGGATGTCTTTTCTGGCAGGCAGTAGCTCTGCAGTACGGCAAAAGACCGGTGTATCTGTTCTCAATGTTAGCCAGTTTGGTGAGTAAAGTGTCACATCGAGTGAGGAATTGGCAATAACAAATTAGGCCATCATGATATGGGTCCCTCACGCAACATCCAATGGGGCGTGGATTGGTGGGCGTCCCATTCCTATTCCTCCCCGGGCCTGGCGGGCCCGCTAACTCTCTGTAGGAAGCAAGATTCTCCAAGGCTTCGTGGGAGCACCGATCGAATCTCTCTGTGAGATTTCAATCACTGACATCTACTTCACACACGAACGTGGAACTTACATGGGCTTGTACGCTTTCATGCTAGCCGGGAGCAACTTTCTTGCTCCAGTTTTTGCCGGCTTCATCAACGACGGCCAAGGTGAGAATATCTCCATAGTAGTGGCACATTGTTGCTAAACTCAGCCAGGCTGGCAGTGGGTCATGTACTGGTGTGCCATTTTCCTGGGCATCGGGTTCGTGTTCTGCTTTTTCTTCATGGAGGAGACAAATTATGATAGAGCTTCGCTTGAAATGGTCGATACGCCTAGCCAAACCCCTGGCACAACAACACCAAAAGAGCCGGGCGTTTCAACATCATCCGACCCAGAGAAGTCTGGCGGCATCAGTCCAGAACTTGACGCTTCTCCAGGTGCAGTCCACTACAAGCCCAAAACCTACCTCCAAAAACTCACTCTCCTCGACAAAAAACGCCCCTTCAACCTCTTCAGAACAATGCTCCGCCCCCTCCTCTTCTTCTCCCTCCCCTCCGTAGTCTACGCCGGCTTCTCCTACGGCTCCAACCTAATCTGGTTCAACGTCCTCAACGGCACCGCATCTCTAATCCTCTCCGCACCCCCCTACAACTTCGCCGCCTCCATGGTTGGTCTCTCCTACCTGTCCCCACTCATCGGTGTCGCAGCCGGCTCTTTCTACTCCGGCGTAATCGGCGACCGGGTCGTTTTATGGCTTGCACGACGCAACAAAGGTGTACTGGAGCCCGAGCATCGACTCTGGCTTTTCTCTGCGTCCCTAATTCTCATTCCCGGGAGTTTGATTCTCTGGGGCGTAGGAGCCGCACACCACGTCCATTGGTTCGGACTCATTTTCGCAATGGGCGTAATCGCCGCGTCGAATTCAATCGGTGTGCAACTTAGTGTGAGTTATTGTATTGATAGTTATAAGGATTTGAGTGGGGAGGCTATGGTGACTGTGATTATTATACGCAATACGATGAGTTTTGCGATTGGGTATGGGATCACGCCTTGGGTTACTGATATGGGATATCAGAATGCTTTTGTGTTGGCGGCGTGCGCGGGGTTGGTGCAGGTTGCGACGTTTTTGGGGGTCTTGAAGTGGGGGAAGGGGTGGAGGAGGGGGACGAGGGGGAGGTATTATCGGTTTTTGAGGGAGAGTGAGGGGTTGGGTGTTGGTCATTAGATGGAAAGAGCCTCGAAAGGCGTCCTGTAGAAATATCGGGCGCTTTGAGGATACGCTTAGGTAGAGAAGAATAAGTCGGGATACATGCCCTCACATGCTTCGTGTGGTTGAATTTAATCCATAGATTGCTCCCCATGTAGAGGAAACTTTTTAGCAGAACTCCCCATTTCCTCAACGTCTTGCGCAAGGTGAACAGGAAGTGATTGGGTAGTCTTAGCAAGGCGTAATCGAGGAGAGCCTTGACGCTACCTTGACGGTACAACCTTGTGGGCTACCTGAGGGCTAGCGCAAAGAGAACCTATATATTGCGGCTCCTTCTCAGAAATCACTCTGTTGAAACGTCTGTTTGTTCCGTTCTCATCGCGAGGTTGAATTTATGAACGCTGACCAAAGTGAATTACAAATTTACCCCGCTTCCCCTCGATCGTCGACTTCAACAAGAACTTCAACACAACATACCGAAAACAGATTCAATACTAATACAAAGGAGACGAGATGAGCCCGAACCACGATTTTTCATTTCCCAGCACTCAAAATCATCAAAAGCATCCAGGACAGAGATTCAATCTCTCGATCTCGATGTCGATCTCAAACTCCAACCCCGCCCCCACTTTCTCGGACCACTTCGGCATCTCATGACCTGCTCATGTCCGACCAATCTACCAATTACATCTTGCTTCGCGGCAACACAGTATCAGCGAACCAATAGAACGCAGTAAACGAGCTGTTGGAATCGCCGCTAATGCACGACATTTGGTTTGCCACGTCGAGTTTTGTTCATAAGGTCGTGCCTTTCCTGTTTCGAGCTTCCTCAAACGACGAACTACGCAACCATACCTCAAAACATCAAATTACGAAAACTGGACTTAAATACCGTCAAAGTCAAACATGTCATCCATTGCCGAGATCCAAGTGAACATGTGCGGAGCTGATTGTAAGATTACCCTGAAAATCCCAGAGGGTCAGCCTTGTTTTGGGGTAGAATGATACTGATGATGGATTAGGCTCTTGTGGCGCCTCTTGCAGCTGCGAGTCCTGCCCTGTGCACAAGAAGTAAGCTTCTTGCTCTGCGCCGAGATGAACGGCCGTTGGCTGCTGAGAAGGTTATGATGGGGAACTGGGAGATGTGGAAGGCACGCGCCGGACTGTACTTTGATAAGGGTGGGCGGATGTCATACTTGAGGGAATGGATGGACTGTCATTATAAAGGTTACAAGAAATAAGGATTTTCTCCGAACTGGGATGCTTCACGGGTTGTCGAGTTCTATCACTTCTCAGCAGGCTATCGATGTTGCTCAGTCACTGTGCGGGCCGCTTTCGGTCAGCAATTTCTTCAGTTCATCGAAATGGAAGTATCCAAGTGCAAAACCTACAAATTTATTGTCGGAGACTTATACTCCTTCGCAAAGTTGCATCGACTTCGTAAAATTATCAGTTTAGGTAAATTTACCCCTGTACGGCATAACATGTGCCCGACTCGGCTCGATATTCTTCCTACCTTGCGGCACGACAATTACAACTTCCTGCCACGAGTTTCCATGTGTTAATTCTACATCATACTCTGGTGATATCCGCAACATCATGCCTTCAACACTTCCAGCAACCATGCGATCCCTCTGTCTGAATTCTTACTGCTCGCCCTCAGGATACCAAGTCTCCTCCATCCCGACCCCGAAAATAACCTCACCACATCATGTATTAGTCAAAGTTCATGCTGCGAGTATTAATCCAGCCGACATTGCCGTTGGGAATGGGACTTTCAAATGGGCAGTCAAACTCGCGTATGACTCTCGTTCCTCTGCGAATATGAATTAACAAATTTTAGATTCCCTTTGAAGCTTGGGTTTGATCTATCTGGAACCATAGTTGCAATCGGAGATTCAGTAAAAGATATCAAGGTTGGAGATGAAGTATTTGGTTGTCTGCTTTTCCAGGAAATGGGTATGATTATTTAAACTCTAGATCGAAGACCGATAACTGATCTTCATCATAGGAGCCGTCGCAGAATACGCAGTGGTAACAGATACATATCTTGTTCCGAAGCCGAAGAAAATAAGTCATGTGGAAGCCGCATCTCTGCCTCTAGTATCTTTAACAGCAGCCCAATCTTTTGCCAAGGTACGAGGCGGAATCGAGGGGAAGACTGTCTTGATAACTGCGGGTCGTAAGTACATACCGCAGTGTTTCATAGTAAAGGCTAACCAACTCCTGCAGTTGGTGGGGTAGGATCAGTGGCAAATCAGATAGCCAGAAACGTTTTGGGTGCAAAGAAAGTTATTACAACAATTTCCACAGAGAAAGCAGGAAAGACGGATCAATTACTAGGGGAAGGAGTTGTCGATCAAAGTACCAAGTTTTGCTTCTCGAACTGATAGTTGATTTGCTAACAATTTGATACAACAGTTGTCGACTACAAGAAAAATGACCCTTTAACCCAAATTCCCCATGGTTCTGTCGATGTTCTGCTCGATAATTCTGGTGTCGCGCCTTCCTATGTAAGTTTCAACGATTTGTGCTTGGATGTCGCCTTTAATGACATTTGAATAGCTTCCTCTACTATCGAAGGGAAAGGGGACAGTAATTGTTGTCAAAGAATCCTCCTCCGGTGACGACGTGAAGAGCATTTTGCCTGACATCTCGATTATCATTCAGATGATTCTCAATATCTCGTATTACTATCGAAAATTCAGGATAGGGTACCTAGGCGGGGTACAGTATGAGAGTATACTCCAAAAGCCGACTAGGGAGGGAATGTTGAGTATTGCATCGTGGATTGAGGAGGGGAAGTTGAAGCCCGTTGTTGGGAAGACGGTAAAACTAGAAGACATACACGCAGTCAGAGAGGCGTTCGCGCAGGTATGGGGTGGAAAAGGCGGTATTGGAAAGGTAGTGATTGAAATTGCTTAATTACATATCCCAGTCTGGGAACATAGTTTCGAGGCCGCATTTGCTACCAGAATACCTAGGTATGACAATACAGCAGCGAATCTCATCAAACAAGAGTCATACATCGCTAGCGTGGACCCTTAAAAACTTCCCAACCAAAAATATATTATTACTTTCAACCCCTATCCTGCAAAATTCGCCTGAAGCTCGTATTTGGAGGACTTTAGAGTTCTAGGTCGAAATAGATCTTCAAAGCCTTCTAATTTTCAGAAGCTTTGAACCGTGCTTGATAACATAGACCCAAAAATCGCATAGTATCGTAAACACACTCTACACCGAAGATCCCCGTTACAAAACTTGTTCATTTTTCAAACGAGTGTATATTTCTAAGGGAAAAGCATAAATAATGCCAAACATACATGCAGGAATTCAAGTCAAGCTAAATGAGCCAAGGCTTGCGCAACCCCCAAGGCTCACCAGGCTCTTAAAAACAAAACAAAAGACAAGCAACATACTTTCAAACAAAAATCGACCCGACACTCTAAGTACATATACCACAGGATCAGACAACCAGATTTAATCCTGCTGTGCAAGCTTGCCACCTTGTGCCTGACAAAAGGTATCCGGCTTAGGAGCGATCCCGTAAGACCACTTGTCTTTAACCCCAGTGTCCATAGTGTAGTAAACCTCCCCTTTTCGACATTAGATTCATACAAAAAGGGAATCTATTCGAGTTTGAGTTTGACTTACCACCAATACCCTTGCACTGCTTATCGAGAGCTCTCCCCGCAGAGTTGGTGTCTGCAGAGTCGCAGGTAAGAGGATCATTATGGTCGTAGTTGCAGAAATAGGCGACGACGTTAGCTTTAAGGGCGTACACGACGTGTCTAGGTTTGACCCATTTCGTGTCTCCGTACTCATCGCATGTGTTTCCGAGGTTTTTGCGAAGACTGTCCACAAAGTCTTCGGTGAAGACGGGGCCGTGGCAGTCGATATGCTGTGTGGTTCTCTTGGCAATACTACTTCCAGCATTGTCCCGGCTGGCGAATTTGACACTCCGTAACATTTTTCCTGCATCGGAAGCGTCTCCAACCCTTGTGTGGTTCATACCATTCTCATCGTCCAAAGAGCCGAAGAAAATACCGTCCGCGTGTTCGGGATGTAGAGAAAACCCTTGGCTGGTAGCGGCGAGAGCGCCAAGAATGAGAAAAGTCAAGTTATACTTCATTTTTGACTTGTTGAACAAGGTTTTGTATCAAGTGTGGGGTTTTCGGGTGGCCTGAAGACAGTTTTCTTAGGAAAAACGTATTGGTGGTCTTGTATAGATATGAAGAAAGGCTGTTGATGAAGTTGAATTGTGGTGATTGTTTGAGTAGCGAAATAAAGTAGTGGCTAAGTCAAGGTTTTTATATGCTTTACTCTACGGAGAGGCATCAACGTTTTGCTGCTAATGATCGAAGTCTTGTTCTCGAAAACCCAATCGGATTCATTCAACTTAGTCACGAGCAGGATTAGTTTACGAAGAGGAATAGTTCACCAAAAGGAATATTTACGAGAAGGATTAGGTCTATTAATAACTTACTAGGTCATATATCACGGTTGCTTGTGGAATGTTTCTCACTTTTGGGGATATGTTATCACACACCCGAGCTATTCTGGTGTAGGATTTGAAAGTTGCTATAGAAGAACCTAGTGTGTTCACTATTTCTCGTTCATACTCATGGAACGAAGTTTAGTGGATAACATTTAATGATCCGTGCATTCTATTAGGAATCTTACCACGCTAGAACGTCAGCCTCCCGGCTCATGCCGCGCTTTTGACCCCGCCCCCTTGAATATCTTTAGTGGACTTGATATTCCCAAATCTTGAGTAGAATCCGCTAAGCAAACGTAAGCTTAACTTAGACGACTATCGCTCAATAAGATCACGGTTTCAAAACGATGAAATTTTGGTTTTAAAGGAAATCAGCAATAACAAGGCGTGTGAAGGAGTGAGTGAATAGCCCAGAAAAAGCAGCCCCGTGTTCCCATAACAAAAATCACATACTGCAACGAATTCTCTCCTGATTTCCCTAAAACCCTCAACAAATCTTGAGAAATAACTCAGAAGTATCAATTATAATGGTTGCAGCGCTGTCAATAGTTTAAATTAAAGGCTTTGTCAATCCCCCCAGATATATTCGGTGCTCTTTTGAATTCATGTAAAGCCCAGCCTGTGAAGATGCGCTAATTGGATTCCGAAGAACTCTATATCTTGCACAAATGAGTGCTCGAAAGAATGCGTTCGTAGCTGAATCCTAGAATCCGATTTTTATATCTTGAGGCTATGTCATTTGCTGCTATTTTTGGAATTTATCTATTCCTATCATTTAGAAACAATTCTTACAGATGCTCTTTCTCTTGCCAGCTCATTCCTCAGCCATCGAAGAGTCTTTCGTTCCTCCACAATCTGGTCCTCTTCCCGATCAAGGTCATTTCCATCTAGCTCCTTCTGGGCCAATTGTATGTTTTCTTCGTTTCTCGCGTGCTGACCGAAAACAATGCAAATTGTTATGGTGGGGTTTCGCCAGTATCTTAGGAGTTCACATTGATGCCTTTTTGACGTTTCAGTACTGGCATATATTTTGAAATAGGACAAGAGAGGGTCATGTACAATGAGGATAGAATGTCGCTCTAGCTCTTTGCAACGCAACGGTTCGCGTACTGGGGGGTTCTCTCAGACTCGAACAGAGCACTATACGTTGCGCGGTTTTCTTTGTTATCAAACATCACCCATATCGACGCCGATTTATCCTCTTTCATATATGCTATTTCTGTTTTGAAGGGCTGCTTGTAGTGCGGGCACGGAGAAATATTGTCAGCCGGGTGGTGGGCGACGAGTTATTGGGACATATTAAGAATAGGTTATGAGAATGTTCAAGTGAAGGAATTGGAGGGTTAACGAATAGTGGAAGTAGGACTAAGAATATATCGATCAGGAGGAACCCTTCGTGGCATTAGATAATGTGGATATATGGAACGAGCAATACTATTTTTGGGGGACAGGGTCATACTTAACATTTTCCTCGTAAAATATTATTTAATTACAATTTCATTCGTAGATGGGCGCGAGAGAGCTTACGCCAAGAAGACTAGGGAGGCGACACCCCGGCAATGAGTCAATGACTGGAATCTACTAAAACAAAATATCTTGGCGTAAGTTCTACGAGTATACGAGCAATCCTTGCGACCAGAATCAGAGCCGCCACGACGATAAAGCCATCCAATAAGAACAATCCTGCTCACAAGTCTTTTTTCGAAAGGAATCTCTGTTGTGATGGGACCCTTGCATCGTAAAAGGAATACACTAGCTTGTAGAAATTGTGCGAAAGGGCTGCAGCAGTTTATGTCAAGTTCGATCTGAGTTGAGATAGACTGTCTCGTAGAGTGGCAAGATTGAAGTTTGCGAAGAGCTGAAGGATCCAAAAGATCGGTGTAGAATGCTACCATTTCATTTTTAGCTCTGGTACGAAATCCAATAACGAGTGTATTAATAGAAATGCCTACCTCGATATCATAAGATATAAAAGGGGTTTGCCAGCTCGTTGCATATGTGTCACTTCCAGTATTTCCTTCTGAGTTATATCATTTCCTACATCAACCATTATTGCCCAACAAAAAGCCTTTTTTACACTACACCGAGGAAATAGAAGCAAAATATTCTGCCAATATGAAGCAAACAAAGAATATCATTATTGTGGGAACGACCCTGCTTCTCGCAATGAGCAGCAGCGCATCAGTCAGCATTGCCAACTTCGAGGACGCAAGATGTCCATGGAGTGATATAATGAACTCCTGTGTGAATCACCCTGCAGGTGTCTGCTGCGAGTTTCCTGGCAGATTGACTGGAACCGCATCAGTCGGCTTCCGAGGACTCGAAGAAGATGACTCTGCCAGGTGGTTCAACCCTGGGCAGTCGGGTACATATTGTGGATCGATACGAGAGAGCCTTGTTCAAGGCCGTATAAAAGGAGACGTATGTATGAGCGTGCGTCCAGGTGGTCTCCATAACAGCAACGATGGCGCAAATTGGTAAGCGTTCAAGGCCTGGCACGTTTCCAGCATATAGAAACTAATTAAATCTCGCAGGGGCAGAGGAGCAGGAAAATCACATCCCGACCCTTTGATAAACATTCCAGATCCTAGTATTAACAGCTGGATTGGGGGGGTCCGTGTTGGTTCTCGCAGCGTGTACGAAAGTCTGACCCAAGACAAGTGCGTCGCCCGAGGATACGCCAATGTCCTTGCTTTCGAAAAGAGTGAGAATGCAACTGGCGTCTGGATTTTAGGAGGTAGTGCCGAAAACCACAAGAGATATCTAGATGTCGAGGCGGAACACAGCAACCTGTCTCGCGAAGAGATTCTGGAGCGAGCAGGAGGCACTTACTATGATCACTGTGAGTCTCAAAATTGAGGAAATTTGAAAAATTGCTCACCTTCGAACCTATGCTAATGAGATACCACGCGCAGGGGAAAACCATCCACATATAAGAGCACTCAGGCTCGGAGAAGAAGTACCTGCTCATACGCAACGCTCTCTTATCGAAAGGATCCGTTTAGGTGAGATCGAAGAGAATGAAGAAACATTGAAGATGGCCCGAGATGAGCTCCAGGAGCGATCTTCAGATGTCCGCAGCGATCCACAGTCTTGATATATAAGATGGTGGTCATACGTCGAAAAGGAGCTGGACGGATCCTTGAACAATAAAGTCACAAATTAGATGTGGTACAGTATTTGCATGGTTGGGAGATGGGGCATTTTGCGCATTTTGGGGAAATATCGGCTTATTTTCTGTGTGATTCGTACTACAACTCTCGTTTCTGGTTTCATTTTGTTAGGGAATAAATGTTTGCAATGCTAGTACCGCCTTGGTAAAATTTAGTGCATCAGGCGAACGGAATCCCATTTAAGGCTTCGAAGTGTATTTTATACGAAGAGAAGCAGTGCTCCTCGAAAGAATACTCACTTTGGCGCATGAAAGCCGCGACGGATGCTAAAATTTGCACATACTTACTCTTTCTCCAAGGAATCTTACAGCAAAGCTACTGAAACTTCTCAATTGGTGGAGATTTCATCTAAAAGAAATTCTTGGTATCGTTAAACTAGAGCAAGAAATCGCTTTCGTGTAGCCCCAAAGAACTTTTCGACCAAAGATGGATCATCACCCCCAACCCCTATCCTACGAAATTCACCCAAAGCTAGGGGGTTCGCATTTTGTGCTGGGCGTTTGACACGAGTTAGGACCAAATAGCAGCGTTGCTTTGGTGTCATCAATTCTTTTTTCTTTCCAAAAAGGCCATCCCAGGCCCACTCAAACACCCAATCAGCGACTAGGAGACAATAACAACCTTTCAGCTCATCACAGAGATAATCAATCGTGCAGATCAAAGAGCCCCGTTGGGCTTGGTTGTATCTACTGAGGTATCCCATTCTGGTAGGGGGAAGTGGCTTGTGTTCGTGTGGCAGGGTAGAAGCTGTGGAGCGCACGTATGTTGCTCGAACCAAGACACCCCAGGCTTGGATAATGGCTCTCATCTTTCGATTCGGGTTTGGAAGCCGAGTTGAGACATCAACATCAAGGATGTCTATGTCTGTGCCCGACGATTCTCTCGTCATAGGATAAATACTATGGGGGCCGTATGGATCTTCGTGGTAATGAGCGTCTTTTCCTTCAAATTCGACACGACCAATCACCCGAATCCAGCTCCAAGATGGCAAATTCGAATGACCGAGCGGAGATATAATTCTATCATTTAGATTCATCCACAAAAGGCCGCGATGGAGGTCTTCTAACCACAGTCCCGCTAAGAAGGTCGCGTTGAAGAGGTTCTGAAAGCGACGTGCAAGACCCATTATCGCCGGGAGTCGGTCAAACTCTACAGTCAGCCTTTTACCCGTAAAGATTCCCAACATTTTGTACCATTCTAAGTAAGCATCTGGTGCGTCTCGGTTTCGGGATTGCCATTGTGTATTGACGACGAGATGTTTCAGCCGCCCTTCGCTATGAGCCTTCATCTGGGGAACAGATTCCAAAGCGGTATGCGAGCAGCACTCCCAGTACATTTGGGAGCGACCAATGTGCAAGATGGCAGGACTCAAGACTCTTTCTTGCAAAATCCAGCCGCGCGTATCCATCTCAGACAATTTTATAGCAGTTTCAAAGCTCTGTGGAATTGGGCGAACTCCAATTTGTGTACCATCTTTGAGTTGTAATATAATCGACTGCTTCGCTTTTCGGTTCTCCAATATTCCACCTATACCGTCGGATTCCCCGAGAGCGGAAATGGTGAAAACGGCGTTCTCGAAGACATCACACATTCTTTGGCACTCTCGTTCCCAATCCTGCTTGTCGTTTTGAACGATGGAGATATTGTCGATCCATATGTACCGGTAACCGAGTTTTTTCGTAATTTTGATGGCGTCCCGGAAGGTAGGGGGAAATGACGCAAGAGGAATACCTTCCATTCGCTCCTTCAAATTCTCTCGTGTGGTCCCGAATCGACTCGAAACATCTGTCCACCGATGGCTTAAAGCGACATACTCGTCACGCCTTCCCTGTGTTGTGATTATGCGCGGCTCTATCAGGCCTCCTTCTGAACCAATATCTAAGACTCTTGTTGGCAATCGAGAACCCGACCTCCTCTTACACTGTAGATGAGATTCGGTACATTCTTTCAGCCATCTTTCAGCGAGAATAAACTTGCCGGTTGCTTCAGGATCAACGGGGATTTGTAAAGGCATGCCCTCTAGTACGCCAGGACCTAAAGTGATATTGAGCCCCAGAACATCGGGGCCAGTGGCTACGGTCCCATCATCTTGCGGCTTGAAGAGTTCGTAATCCTCAGCAGTGTCTGATTCACCCTCTAAATCGATGTTGCAGATGGAGAATGTGTGTGGGTTCACGGACCAGATGGGATCTAGACCACTGGGGTCGTCCTGTATTACAAAGGCCAAGAATCGCTCATCTTTTCGCGGACATTGATAATAAGTGAACATTGCACACATTAAACAAGTTGCCTCATTGTTTCTAGCCTGATGCTCAGGTTGTGGTCCATAATCCAGGGAGCAGGAGTTCGAGCCAGGGCTACGTGGTCGCCAGTGCTCAGAGGAGAAATCATCTGCCAGAAGAGCCTTGAGCACAGCAAGGCAATATTTACAAAGCATAGTGGAAGAAGTAGGGATATTGTCAGTGAGACCTCGAGCCGCAAGTGGGAGCCTGAAGTTGTTTCGAAGTCCCAGAATAAACGAGGTCCCCTGCCATCCTCTCACGTGAAGAGGAGGCAGATATGAGCCACTCTTATCCTATGATTATGTTACTTCCGAAAACAATTGATTATGTCCGGGATTAGAAGTTTGCATTTTGAAAGTTCTGGTCAACAAGCCAGTTTCTAAGCATCTGGCGTTTTTGTATAAGTAAATCGAATTCGAAGATATATTTTAGAGTTGTAGTAAATCTAGTTCCCCACTTTGAGTACTGTACCAGATTATCACTTACACTTGCCATCTTGGTGTGTACCTACATCTTTTCTGGTCCTTAGTGCCGATTTGTAGATCAATACGCACCACTTCCTCGGAAACTCCTCTAGAGTCTGCTCGCTGGGTGATTCTGGCCGCGCGCATACCTAGCGGGTGAAATGACAGCGAGTTGCGTCAACTAATAAGGACAGATGGATTTTAGGTAGGCACATGCCCAACATCAAAAGTTAAAAATCATACTAAAGTCACCAAACGGGCCCTAAATCTGACTTACAGGAGGTACCACGTGGCTCGATATATTTGGAACTGTTCTAGAATATTTTGGAGGAGACTAAAGAGCAAGACAACGGGGCTCCGGCCCCCCAGAATCCCGGAAACTTATAGGCGGCGAGTTTGAGAAGACGGAGAGTCCCGTGCCACACTATTGCAGAAACACCTAGGAGTGAGATGATGAGGAAATTTTACGTGAAAGACAATCGTTGAATTGAAATCAGATGATCATTAATGTTTCTCAGAGTTCGAAAACAGCTCAGCGAGTAATGGGTGAAGATGCTTGCATTTGCTACTTGCAGACTATTGTCATTGCATTCATGAGCGTTATCCCCGACCCGTTCATGCTTATATTTTTTACCTTCTTGTCTACATCTGTATCTAATCGTCGTCCTGGATATCGATTTCCGTCTTCTTCCACTTGCGTGCCGGGATCTTACGCTTGAACATAATATCAATCTCACGATATGATCGACCCTTCATCTCAGGCAAGAAGAAGTATGCAGTGACCAAGCAAGCCAAACCAGTTCCACCCCAGACGTAGCCGCACTTGCCTCCAAGGTTTCCACCCTGCATTTTGTTAGTATTTGTCACAACAAGGCTCGGAGAAGAAGGGTCTTACTGTCGGGTTAAGCATATAACTTGCGAGGAAGATGCAAGGAATCTCAACGATGTAGTACGCAGCACGTCCTATTCCAGTGGTAAGAGGTCTGAGACGAATGGCCGACGTTTCTCCAATGATAACCCATGAGGCAGGCGCGGGTCCCAAGGTAAAGAGGACGGAAACGATAAGGCCCAAGGCCGCCTGCGCCAGAGAAGACGCAGTAGCAGCCGCAGTTCCCTTAGTGACCGGGATAGAGGCTGCAATCCCAAGGGCGACCAGCAAGATGGTGTTTCCAGCAGAGCCCCAGAGGTAGATGCTACGTCGGCCAAAGTACGTAGTCAAGACCCAAGAGAGCATGACGAAGATCATCTGCAGGGCAGATGTAATGAGACCTAAAGCGAAAGCAGTGTTCGTCGACACACCGGCCTCTGCGCTTGTATTAGCAAAAATACTCACTTGAATTAGGACATTGAGGAACTCACGCTCGAAGAAATAGACGGCCTGATTAGCAATCAGGTTACCAGTGAGATTCTGTGCCAAGTATACACCACACACAATCAGGGTACGGTAGAGGTCAGTGCCTTTGAACAATTCGAGGTGGTTAGGCTCTTTAACGGATTTTTCGAGCTCAACAGTACGGCGCATCATAGCGACAGTCTCGTCCACATTCAGCCTCGATCTGCGTCCAAGGCGTCCGACTGCATGTGCTGCTTCTTGGAGGCGGCCTTTTCGAACCAGCCACCAAGGAGACTCGGGCGCCATGAATATGAGGATAGCGAGGGGTGTAGGAAACATCCATTGAAGCGCGATGGGAACCCTGTGTTGATTCCCGTTAGTAAAACAATTACTTGCAGGAAAAAGTATACGAGCTCATACCTGTAGGCGCTCTCGCTGTGTACAGTGTTATAACGGTAAGTGACGGCACCAACGACGATACTGCCAATTGCCCAGAACATTTGCAGCATCTGCGTAGCTGGGGCTCGCAGCTTAATCGGCACGATCTCACTGCAGTACGCTGGCGCATTGGCAATGAAGATGCCCCATGGAATACCCTCGAGGAGTTGGGCGGCGAAAAATACAGGTAGCGAATCACCAAAGTAAAACGCGAATATGAAGATATTCAGGAGCATTAGGCCGGTCAAAGTCGCCCAACGGTATCCAATGCGACTGGTCAGGGGGCCAGCGACGAAGACGCCGATAAGGGCGCCAAGTTGTCCGGAAATTTGAAGTGCGGACTGCCACTTGGTCTCAATGATCCATTTGTCGTCTGCAGCGTGGTAAAACCCGTATCTCTGGGCGAATGCAGGCAGGGCGATGAAATTCCCTATGAGGAAGACATCGTAAGACTCCATAATCTAAACCCAAGTTAGCTGCAATTACTCATCGGTACGAAGGGAAAAGCAGCGTACAATTGTGAAGGACATGATGAACGCCCAAAATGAAGCCATGGGGTACGCTCGAACGGCCTCCAGGACGCCCATGTTGTGCTCTGCGTTCTCTGCCTCGATTGCATCCGCCTTGTAATCGGAGATCTTCGCGTTTTCGTCAAGATCGTAGGCATGATCAATGTGGGAGGTGACCTTCTCGACCTCTCCGCCGGCCTCGTAGGACTTAGACTCGATGGGATCACTCATGTTGAATGTTCCAATTTGTCTGGATGAATAACGACGGTCAGATAGAAACAGAAGTGGTCGTGATAGAGAAGGAATCTACCCTTTATGTCTTTCTCACTGTCCCCCTTCGCGTTCGTGGAGATCGCGGGGACCCCTCCTTCTTAGGTTAGCAAGCTACCCTTCTCTCCTGCTATTCCCTGTCCGAGTTGCCTCTAGCCTCCTTCTCCATGGGGCACCACTTGACATGCATGCCTACAGAATCGTAATCATTGGCTAGATTCCAAAGTTTGCGAGGCTTGCTTCATGAGGGCTGACATCTAACGCGCGGATCTGAGTGGCTTGAATAAGCTACCTGCAAAGGAGCTAGAAGCTGCGAGCTTGTTTTGTTCTGATCGCTATCGATTGGTGCGCCTGCGGAGTTCCTGGGGGGTGGCGGAAGCCCTTGAGCGGCTCTTCAAGCCTGTCCCAGATATTCCCACACGGGGCTCGGTGCCGCATGCTTGTCATCGTCTCGGACCGACTCTGGAGAAATTATCCACGTATCACCTGTCCACCACGGAACCAATGGAAAGGACATGCTAACAGTAGTTTGCATTAGACCGAGATGGGCGCGAGTAGATCTTCCGTTGGCCCAATCTTTCGTAAAACAAGGACGTTGGCCCGTATTCAGGAGAGGCCACGGGGAGCCAGGGAGTCAGTAGGCATGTATCCCATGATCCTCATTCTCCCAGCGACGTGGTAGCCGTCTTGAAATATGAGACTCGCGACTCAGCTCGTTGATGCTACTGTAGGGCGTAAGCTCAGCTGCAGGCTGAAGCTCCAACAGCCTGGAACCAATTTCGATGAGATGCAAGCAATTGCCGGGCGAACCGGGGTACGTACTTAGCCGACGGTAGTAGCCGACAAGCTCGCTTAACCCCTGAACGTGACTCGAGAGCATCTCTTCAACAAGTTTTCTGTCGGCAGACTAAAATGGTGTGAGCCAAGGAAGAATTAATCCCGAGTATATGGTTCCATATTTTAAGTCGGGTCTCAGCCATGTGGCTTCGGGTAATTCGTCCAAAATAAGGCCCAAGACTGGAATGAATACACCCCTTGAATTTTCCGTGACCGAGGCTTCTACTACGGTGGAAGGGAACCTCGAAGCATTGTTGGAGAGCGCTTTAGAAGTCAAGTTAAAGCTACTCCGCGTCAAGGAGCTTCAACTCGTCAATCAAAAATTCTTCCACATCTTCACTAAAGCAAGTAATTATATTATTTGAAGGTTGGAAAGGAATACACACGCAAGATGCTGACAGTCACGAGAAAAAGCAAGAAAGTGAGAATGGAATGTAAGGCACAGTACATATTGCAATGCTAGACTCTCGACCTCGCTGGGAGCATTTAAGTTTTGAATTGTTATCAAATACTCCATCGGCGAGAAGAACAATAACGTTTGAAAGAAGACGAACTCTGGCTTCGCCATACCGAGTATGGGTGCGCAGCTCCGAACCTAAACCATTTACCGGAAGATTGCACCATCAAGCATTTCAACCAACCCCGGCTCTGTCACACTGACAGTAACCGATCCCCGTATCGTTTATCCTATTCCTATTTGATAGTCTCGTTCGAACGATTGGTACGCATAGTTATGTAGTGAAAGAGGCTTAATTAATTGTGGGACTTAGCGCCCTTACCAACGGTCCCTTCCCTTTGGGCCGTGGGGGGCGCAGACAATATCCACTATCAAAGAAATTGATATGCGGCCCAATCAGACCTCGCAATTTCTTGGTATTACTATCTATGCGTGGAAAATCATCAGACTAATCAATCAAACGCCCATTAACGCGTATCGTAAAAGTTGAAATACAAGAATACACGGCATGCATGATGATTTCCTTCCATAAGAATTGTCGTAAATTGCGTGAAATTTAAAATTTACCTACGATAGTCAATTCCACAATACCCTCTCATAGGAAATGAGATACGGGTATTGATATCCCAAGAAACTAGATTTGGTCCTATTTCTGAAGTGATCGTCTCACTGACGATGAGAGATTTTTGAGGTTTGGAATCTAACCGTTACGGGTAAATTCAGAAACGATTTGCTTAGGCACTATCTGACTATTTCAAGGTATTGGTGTGTGTCCGAAGTCCGAGTTATCTTGATCCACCATATTCACAAGCCAAGAAACCGCCCCGCTTACTCCTATTTGTTCGGAAACCGGGAAGGGGAACATGGCTTCATCATAAGCAAAAGATTCCATTTTCTTCGGCTGATAGCCTTTATAGGAGAAGATATTCGCATCTCTCCATGGCAGATGGCCTATTGCGTTTGAATAAATTTACGAATCTAATATCTATTGTAAGGGGTCTTTCCTCTAACAGCACTCGGAGTCTAGCCTGACAGTAATAGCAAAGTGTATTCACTAGAATTATAATACAGCATTTACTACTTGAATTCTAAAATTAACGTCCGTCCCTGTGTCGCGAGACGCACCCCGTGACGAGACAAGCCATCGGTACTTTGAATATAATTAATTCTAAATTTGGGAATCTATTGAAAATTCCTGTATTTTTATATTAGTCGTATTGTATGACTATTCCTAAATAGTCCAAAGCCCGGCTACTCTGCAAAATACGATCGCGTCGTCGCCGTTGCGCCTAATTGTGGAAGGCGTCAATTCGGGTATAATATGACCCCTCGACCTATAGCACCACCACGAGCTCTTTACGTCTTTCAAGCCTATAGAACAGTTTGATCTAGGTTTCCGAGCCTCACTACGATACTAAGAAATTATTGTCAGCCTTGTGGCGAGCAAGGAGCGCCTTGTCATGCGACGTTGCTACACGGATCGGTACCTCTAATTACGCGATCAAGGATCCCCGATCAGCTGTTACAGTAATCTTCGTAAAACTCTTTAAAGAATGCGTCCCATTTCTACAGTCACGTGCCACTGCAGATTCCTCACAAACGACGCTCTTTCGTCAGAAATTCTATAGTAACGTGACCGTCCAAAACCCCTGTCACCCCATCAAAAAAAAGCTCGAATTTCTTGAATTTTGCTCATAATTCTTCCCATGCATATAGAGAGGGCTACTTTCACAATGAACGCTTTGTAAGATCCTAGATGCTCGCGTTGGAGCAAGAATGTGTTAGGACAAGTTTGCCGCTACAATTTATACACTTTGGGCACGACAGCACCTTCCGTATACAACTTCGCTTGACGTGGCCAGTGCGCCTCGCCCAAGTCTGCTCTGCCTAGAGCGTTGGATTTAGCCTTGTGAGGCTGAGTGCAGACGACATATCTACAAAACCAGCCAGCAATCTCCTTTCATTCTTTACTCTCTTAACTTACCTTTCCGTTTGCATAACAGAGTGGCACCACGATGAGCTTTGGCTTTAGCATTGGCGATTTTCTCGTGGTATTACAGCTAGCTAACAAGATTCGGAAAGAATTCATCGATGCGCCAGGCCAGTTCAAAGACATTTCCGATGAGTATAGAATACTATCAAATTGCTAATCAATGCTGACTTTCATTTGATAGAGTCAGAAGCCTCTCAATTGTCCTTCAAGACCTCGAAGTCCTATCAGCGCGAGAGCTCAATGATGAACAGACGAAAGAGCTCCACGAGATCGCATACGGCTGTCGAAACGTACTCGAAAACCTAGAACACACAATTGACAAATATAGTGTGCTAGAGCCAGGGTTAAAGGGCGTCGGCAGAAGCATAAAGAGAGTATGGAGGAGGTTAAAATGGGAGCCAGACGATATACGTGATCTACGGAGTCGTATTGTAGCAAATGCTACTCTGTTAAATACATTCCAGGGAAAATTTGCCAGGTAATTGCTTATCATCTCCTACATATAATTTATTTCGACTAAATATCTTTAGTCAAACCTCCCTAGCAATAAAAGTGGGTGTAGATCATTTGAATGAGCGCCAAGATGACCGAGAGGCTCGTGAAGAGCGGCAGACTATTCTCGAGTGGCTTACCGCAATCGATTATACTCTACAACAAAGCGATTTCATTAATCGGCGAGAAGCGGGGACTGGACAATGGCTGATTAATTCGGACGAATATCAGACATGGATACGGACGCCGAAGACGACATTGTTTTGTCCAGGGATTCCTGGAGCAGGAAAGACAATCCTCACAGCGATCACCATCGACGATCTGACTATGCGGTTCCAGACTGAGTCAGACGTTGGTATTGCGTACCTCTATTGCAACTTCCGGCGGAAAGACGAGCAGAAGGCAGATGACTTGCTTGCAAGCCTACTAAAGCAGTTGAGCCAAAAGATGGCCGCTTTACCAGATAATGTGAAGGCCCTCTATGAAGAATATAGGGGCAAACGAACACGACCATCATTTGATAAACTAGCGAAAGTGTTTCAGTCTGTAACTGCAATGTTTTCGAAAGTCTTTATTATTATCGACGCACTTGACGAGTGTCGAACGATTGATGGCTGCAGGACGAGACTCTTAACAGAGATCTTCTTAGCTCAAGATAAGTCAACAGCAAACATTTTTGCGACCTCAAGATTCTTGCCTGATGTTATGGAGAGGTTTGAAGGCAGCATTCCACTGGAGATTCGTGCCACTGAAGAAGACGTCCGACGATATCTCGATGGATGTATGTTTCGACTCCCAGCCTTCGTTGTTCGTAACCGAGACCTACAGGAGGAGATCAAGAGTGGGATTGTACTGTTAGTGAAGGGGATGTGTGTTCGCTATGTCCTTTATGCATAAAACAAAGCGTTAACGAATTTAAAGGTTCCTCCTTGCGCAGCTCTATCTTGATTCCCTGATTGGAAAGAGATCAGCCAAAGCCATCCGAAATGCTATTGCGAAACTACCTACAGGAACAAACGTATATGATTGTGCATATAATGACGCAATGGGCCGTGTTGAAGGGCAAGTACAAGACCAGGAGGAATTAGCAAAACAAGTCCTATCATGGATCACGTGTGCCAAGAGACCCTTAACTATATTGGAACTCCAGCATGCCCTTGCTATAGAGATTAGTGACTCCGAGCTCGATGAAGAGAACCTACCGCAGGTTGAAGACATGGTCTCTGTATGTGCTGGGTTAGTTACAATTGATGAGGAAAGCGGGATTATTCGGTTAGTCCATTATACAACACAGGAATACTTCGAGCGAACACAGAAATGTTGGTTCCCAAATGCCGAGACCGAGATCACAAAAATCTGCGTTACATACCTCTCATTTAATGAGTTCAAGGGCGGGATCTGCCAGAACGACGAGGAGTTTGAAAAACGGCTTCAAATAAATAAGCTTTATGACTATGCTACACACAACTGGGGACATCATGCTCGGAAGGCTCCAACTTCGTGTCAGGCTGTTATAGAATTCCTTCAGAGACACGCCTAGGTTGAGGCGTCAAGCCAGGCACTTATTGCCAGAAAGTATTGGTCCGGACATAAAGGATATAGTCAAGCATTCCCACAACAGATGACTAGCCTGCACTTAGCCGCATACTTCGGGGTTTTCGAGGTCGTCCAGGTACTGCTGGAGCAGGGCGCCGACGTCAAGGCCGCGGATTCAGACGGATGGACGCCGCTGCATCGGGCTTTTTTGTGGGGGCAGGTCGAGGTCGTCCGGGTGCTGCTCGAGCAGGGCGCCGACGTCAAGGCCGCGGATTCAGACGGATGGACGCTGCTGCATGAAACTTCTTGGAAAGGGCAGGTCGAGGTCGTCCGGCTGCTACTCGAGTAGGGCGCCGACGTCAAGGCCGCGGATTCAAACGGATCGACGCCGCTGCATAAGGCTTCTTTGTGGAGGCAGGTCGAGGTTGTCCAAGTGCTGCTTGAGCAGGGCGCCGAGCTCGAGCTGAAGGACAAGTATAGCCGGACGCCGCTATCATATGCTGCCGGGAATGGGCACGAGGCCATTGTCACGCTACTACTCGACCGGGGCGCTGATGTCGAGTCTAAAAGCCTTGAGAACCGGACCCCATTTTGGTGGGCATGTCGACACGAAAATGGGCCTATCAAACTACTACTTGATACAAGAAGCGTTGACATTGACTCCAAGGACTGTTATAACTCGACACCGCTATCAATTGCAGCAAGAATGGGACATAAAGACATTGTTGCATTTCTGTTAACAAAAAGTTGTCGCTTGAATATTGAAGATATCTTCGGGCGGACACCTTTATGGTGGGCAAGAAAGAACGGACATCTCGAAATTGCTAACCTCCTTCTTCAAAAATATAAAGAAAATAATATTACTATTCAAGAGGACGATTACTTACTGGAATAATCCCCGTCCTTACCGATAAAGCAGAATCTGGATATTGCGATGTCTGTATATTAGATATCTCGGATAAAGATAGGTATTATGTTTGCAGAATTTGCAATGGTGGGGATTTTTTGATTTGCGAGGAGTGTTTTGCAATAAAGGCTTACTGTTTGAACAAGGCCCATGTATTAGTTAAGAAATGAATCCAGAAGGTTTTCCTAATGGTGTCAATATAATAACTGATTTAAGTTATAATAATTCATGTTTTATATATTTTTTATAACTTGATAAAGAGGGGCCTGGTGGAGCTAATCTTAGAGCGAGGGACATTGCCATGATCTGCAAGGGCACGGTATGATTTAAACACGCCAGGAAGCACGCCTTGGTCCAGCATTTGACTAAGTTAACTCCTTTTCATGTTACCCTACCGTCGCGATGCTGATTTTAAAAGGAGACGGGACGAGGTGGCGTTCCATCGCCCAGGCAAGCGTGTTGCCACCTGCCGATGGAAATTTCGATTCGAGAAACCTGCTTTTACGCTATGCACATGACTGGGATTAAAAATAGTAGCTGAGTAAAATTTAGCGAGCTCCGATTTTATATAGTATTTTGTTGCCAAACTAATGCATATTAATAAGCATTAATTTGAAGTTAAAACATGTAGCATTTTATACCTCTCTCCCTCCCACCGGAGTAACTCCCGGATTGCATTATTTTCTCTTTGAGCATCTTCAAAACTTAGAATTATATTTTTTTTTAATAGAAATTATTCCCAAGTACTCCGAATTTAGAAGAGACTTTAGTAGTCGCGATTAAGTAGGGGGGAATAGCTAAAATAGTGATTAATACTATACTTGAAAATATCGATAATATAATCAAATATAATTTTTTTCTTGCTGTTAAGCTAGCCCCTAAAAGAAAAGAATTTAAAAAAACTAATATGTTAATAATAACTTCATAGACCCGCTGAGGAAAAAGTTTTGATTGTTAAACTATGGATTTGTCTCGTGACGGGGTGCGTCTCGTCACGCAGGGATAGACGTTAGAACTCGAATCTGCTTGACTTTCTCTTTCAGGAGACAGTCTCCATTATTTTCTGTATTAGGACACCAATGTATATTGACAAATGCTCCAATTACCCTGAAAGATTCTGCTGTGGGGAAATATGCAAAGCTTCTACGGATGTATCGGAATAATTGGTGTGTCGATCTCATTTCACTTTTGAGCCTATTGATACCTGCCGTCCACGGTTGTGATTCGCGAAGACCGCCAGGAAATAATTACTGGAATTGAATCTAAGCACTGACAAGAGCCGTAGTATAATTTGATAGCCATTAGATTATTGATTTCGGGAACGAAGTGGAATGTTTCGAGTTGAAATTATTGCTGTTACTTGTCAATCACCACTTCTGGGAAGTAAATCTACCACATTCAAACGAACGCCAACAACAATCTTACGAGTCATTGACGACATGTTCGAAAGAAGCAAAAAACGTATCATTATCTAGAACCATTCCTCTCTCCATGAACCAAAAATTAAAACCCTTGATCCGTTCCCAAAATGCTCCATCGTACGCGTATGAGAAATAAAAATGGTACAACAAAATCATTACGCCTTCTTAACAATCTTCTTCGGGGCAGCCTTTTTGACAGTTGGCTTCGGCTTTGGCGCTTCTTCCCCACCAGCTGCAGCTTTCTTTTTAACAATTGGCTTCTTGACCGGCTCGCCATCCTTCGCCTTGGGGGGTATAATCTTCTTCTTGGGTGCGGGTGTCTCATTTGTGGCAGCTCCACCAGACTTGGGAGTGGTTTTCTTTACTGGCACCTTGGCTTTTGGCTTTGTTTGTGTTCCATTTGCCTTCGGTTTTGTCTCCGTTCCATTGGCCTTCGGTTTGGCCTTTGGCTTAGTCGCTGCAGGAACTGCCTTGGGTGGCTTTGACTTTCCTTCTGGCATCTTCGTAATTGGCTCCTCATCTTCCTCATCGTCCTCATCAACAGGCGCCTTCTTCTTGGTGCCTTTAACTGGTGCCTTGATTCCTGCTCCAGGTTTCTTGGCGATCGTCTTCGGCTTAATTCCGGCTGCCTCTCCATTTTTAAGTTCGCTTTCCTTCTTCTTCAAGGGCACTCCAGATGTCTTTGCCTTGGTGCCGATTTTCTTAACAGGTTTACTTCAGAAAGATTTAGTTTCATTCTAGAGAGGGTCAATAGACTCAAATGACTTACACTGGTTCTGGTTCTGGTTCTTCTTCTTCTTCTTCCTCCTATAGTAAGTGTTAGCAGGTGATCACGTGTACTGTTTCTCTAGATTTCCCTTACCTCTTCTTCCTCCTCTTCCTCATCTGGATCCTCCTCATCCTCTTCGACCTCTTCGTCTTGCTCGTCCTATAATTCTGCATTAGCGTGATTTTCTTGCTGCAATCACGTAGCTCCCAGGTTTTGTAGAACAGGTAAAATCCGACGATTATGGCGATGCGCTTTCCACGTTTGAGTGATGATCGCAACAGCAACAAGTGGCAAGATTGATTGCTGACGTTTTGTGGGTGGCGTTCGTCGTCGGTATGTAGTTGTTGCCATTTTAAGGAGAAAATTTAACGTACCTCATCTTCAACTTCTTCCTCAGAACCCTCAACCTCCTCGTCTTCCTCCTCGACCTCTTCTTCCTCGTCATCATCGACCTCTACGTCTCCATCTTCCTCTTCCTAAATGGGTGTCAGCGTTAGCGATGCTTATTCCGGCCACCGGGCTGCGTATTTCAAAGACTCCAGTATAACGGACAGCCAGCACCAAAAGTCTATACGCTCTCATTAATGGAGCCTCATGATCTTTTGGAGACACAGATCTCCAAGAGACTTAATAGACCGAACAGATATTTCGACCTTGCGGGACGGTTGCCTCTCAACTTCACAAAATTCGCAGACTTACCTCTTCTACTTCCTCTTCTTCATCATCATCAGCATCTTCTTCGGGTTCCTCTTCTTCATCTTCCTCAGCCTCCTCGTCATCATCTACCTCTTCCTCTTCTTCCTCTTCTACCTCCTAAATTACAGTCAGTATTTCTACTGAAATAAACGACTGCAAGATTCAGACCAACCTCTTCTTCAGGCTCGGGCTCGGGCTCCTTCTTCGGTCGTCGAACAATAGGCTTCTTCTCGGCATTAGCTTTGCCGACTGCGGCTTTTGGAGGCATTTTGGATTTGGTTAATCGAGGGTATGACTTTGGTGGGAACTTGAACACGACAAACAAATTGAGAATAATGTGAAGTTGTATAGAGTTTGCGCAAGTGATGTATGACCTTTAATTATACAAGTCTGTGAGAAATTGGCTCCACTGTTTATATATTCTCGCCTGTCATGAAACTCCGCCGCTGCGTTGCCTGCTGAGCGGCAATAACCTCAAAAACGTCAGCGTAGCAGAAAGTTTCTTGGAACCAAGACAGCTAAGCCTTCCAAATGCAGCGTAGGGCCGATAAAGTAAGCATCAGCCTCACTCATATCGTTCATTCGTCTTCTCACCGCACATGGGCTGAATTGTGTCCGACTGTTGTCGGATTGCCACTCTAAAAATTACTCGAGTGTGGAGGACAGAGGGTATTTAAAATTCACGCATCTCAAATACCATTATCTTCTCTTGGGGTAATGCTGACTGCATAGCCGTAAGCCGAGTAATCACCCCGTCCAATTGTTTTTGTGCTGGAAGCTACCAGAGTAAAACGTAATCAACGTCAGCTCGGGGAACTTCGTTTATGTAAGCGCGAGTGGCCCATTTTGTGGGAACGCCAGCCCTACAGTGGGAAGTAAAAGTGGATGAAAGAGCGACGCAGACGGAGCTGCCGTTGCATTGCGACTACTTCTATATTGTCTCATTTGCGGTCAGCTTCTGGAGCAGTCCTACAAGGTCCTGGGCCGACGCTATCGGGTGATCGTCCAGCTACAAACCCGCATCGCCAATAACCTGAAAGGGGCAAGTTTGCCTTTTCATAGAATAGAGTTAATTTTAAACACGGCCAGATGGGCACAGCCACGCAAGATAATTTCTTGCCATGTGGTTGAGGCGTAAGTCGGGGTACCCGGCGGGTGCAGGCTGGAGATCTTCCTTAAAGACTCCCTTTCTCTTCAACTCTTCGAAGTTTAATATTGACTTCATTACCTAATAATACCCAAGCAACTCTTGTCGCAGCCATGAGCAACTACCCAGCTCCGGTTCATCCAATGCAGCCCCTTGCGGCCGGGCCTCCTCAGTCATACCACTCTCAATACCAGCCTGTTCCGAACAAAAATGAGCAGCTCCAAGAGGAGAAAGGATATCTCAAAGAGGTCGCCGAGAAATGGAAGAGTAGGGTTAAGAAGTTGAGGATGTTCTCTAGGGCTCTGTCCACGATTCTCAACGCAGTCATGTTTGCATTCATGGCCTTCGTTATTGCCACTTTCATCGCTACTCGACACGATGAAGCCCTTGGCCGCAACATCTGGCCCAGAGATACCAAGACTTGGCCAACTTATATGTTGCTGGCAGCCTCTCTGGTCACCTTTGGAATGTCCGTCGTCGTCCTGTGTTTCTATTGCCTCTGCTTCAAACGAGCCAGCGAAAGTTGGAAACTGGTCGTTCTGAACTATGGGGTTCATATTGGAGTCTGGGTTGTTGTCACAACATTATACAGAACTGAAAAGGTCACGAACGACCTTTGGGGCTGGTCTTGCACGGAAATAGCAACGGACTTGCAGCAAAGGGGGCATTCGAGAGTCAACTTCGAAGATTTGTGCAAAATTCAGGTATACTCATCGACGATTATGTCTTGAACAGGCTGACAAGTACTAGACTGCTTCATGGGTTCTATCAATAATCGAGACCGTAATGAAGGTTCTGTTTGGGATATTTTATTTCCTCGCATACCGAAAGGTCAGAGAAGCCAGTGCGAAGAGAAGACTTGCGGAAACTATGGGTGAGGGTGTAACGGGTCTTTTGGATGCCTTTGCTTAAATTGGAACTGCACATCGCGTTTAAATAAGGGATTAAGAATGTATAGCAGTTATTATTGTAATAATCTTATTTGGGTTGGTTGATGGGGAGTTGGAGGTTTTCTCCCAGATAGCATAGGGACTGGTTACTGGAGTATTCTAAAAAGTAACTTCTGCAAACTAGACCAATGCACATTTCAATGCACAATGTTACTTCGACCATCCCAATTTTAAACTTTCTGAGCTTAACGTGGTTCACAGGCAGGCCATTCGGAGCAGGCCATTAACTTGAACCAGTCCGTCTGAATCACTTCAAAGGCCCACCTAGTATTATTGATGGCATCCAGGTTTGACGATAACTTGTCAACTCACAGAGCACATTATGAATATTTCTGCACGCACGGAAGGGGAAGATTCAGTTAAACATCGGCTACTATGATGGGGATTCCGACTGATGATGAGAGCATTGTGCTCGAGGTTTCCAGCGGCTTTGACCTTGCAAGGGATATCAGAAGCGGAATAGAAAGCAAGATAATTAGGTGCCGTGCTCGAATCTATTCTTGGGTGCACATTTGATCGCATTGAGTTTAGGTCAGTGGAATTCGGCCGAAGTTGCATCCACTATTCACACCCTCATCGCTCTCGAGAACGAAGCGAACCCCTTGATTTCCGAAGACTCCTCAGGCTGGTTTAGTAGACTTCTACACGGCAGATTGTATTTGCTAGCCCTGTTTTGCATGAACAAAGTTCCGATTCTGAGTCCAAAGGGTAGGGTCGCGGTTCTATGAAGAAGGTAAAATTTAACCCCACTTCCAAAGATCTCGTGCACCATCACAAGGCGGACCTTTTCAAGGCGGTGAAATCCGACTTCAGCAATGACCCATGGCAGGGTCGATTCTTTCCGCCATAAGAAAATCAAATACAAGGCTCGTGGCATTGAAAATAACAGGGAGTAGATTTAAGCTTACATTAGTGGGCTATTGCCCCACGGCGTCGGGCTTTAGCGTCGGGTATCACTGGAACAAATCTGACATTCATCCAGCACAGCCTCAGCCGCACAGGCAAGTCGGCCGCTGATTCAGCACATTAACAAGCAAAACCACCATACAATTTCGCCGCTCAAGGAAGGGTCTGGTGCTCTTGTCGGCCGCCGCCTATCCCAATGCTGATAACGTTCGGTAAGCCATGTGGCACCCACGAGGGCTATCGTGGGCTTGGGTGTTGAAGAGTATATGGTGAGATGGCGATAGGCTATGGGCAATTTTACTCATCTATAGCATGTGATGAATAATCTGAGAATAGCACAGTCAGATTAGTTCAACTAGGTTTGGCCGCTGAGAACTACTCAGCTTCTCGCCACGTGAAATCCAAATCAAGTTTGCCTCCGAGGGGCTGAAAATAGCAATAGGATAGAAGGGGGTAACCGGGCTTCATATTTATCTCAACTCTCACCCTGCAAATGCTGATTATAACCAGAACTCATTCAGTCGCACATTTCAATTTCTCAAATTAATTCAGACAATATGGGGGACCAAACGAGATCTGCTCCAGCCACTGGCTTTCAGAAGTTTCTCCTCGATCCCAAGTCTTCCGTGAAGACCTACCTTTCCGAGAGTCTTGAGAAAGACAAGCAGCACTGGCAGCAGAGCGGCTCACACGCCGGAAATCCAAATCAATCTCAACAGCCAGGAAACTGGCAACAACAGCAACAATATGGAAACAATGGACAGCAAAACTACCCAGGTTCTAGCATGAACCCTCCAGTCAGTCCTTTCCCCCAAAGACCAGCAACAGCTGCAGGGAACCACCCATTCCAATCCGAGCATCCTGCACTCCCTCAGGCGCAACAACAATACAACACCTTCCACTCTCCATCAGCATCAAGTGCAGGTTTCCCTCCAGCACCACACGCACCAACCCCAGTTCACCCAGACCACCAATTCTCCCCCCAATTCGCGCAACACTCCCAGCAAACACCAGCACCAGCACATAACCCATACGGCGCACCACCATCAGCGCATTATCCCCCAGAGCCACAACACGCTCAAGGCCCTCCTCCAGCCCAAGCCCAAGCTCCACCTCTAGCCAGTGCACCGGTCCCAGTACCTGCACCAGAAGCGAGTCGTGGAGCTCTCGCACCTCCTCCACAAGCACAAGCACAAGATGCCCAACTGGGAGCCGCAGCTCCCAGCGCACCAAAACAATATCACCGGCTAGTCCTCGAGTTCGAAACGCTAAGAAGTATTTTCTTCGCTGCTAAAATCCGTTCGTCCCATCTTTCCCTCCCCCCTTTCTCCCCCAAACCCAATCCCCTTCCCCTTCTTCATTTCAAACCGCCTCTTCTCTCTCTAACAAATATCCCCAGAACCAACAACGCAACCCCCCACCCTCCTCCCCCTCGCCACCAAACTCAAAACCCTCTCCCACACAATCTGGAACCTACGCTACACGTCCTCCTCCTCATTTGATTACCCCGCCGCAGCGCACGAGCAGATTATCACAGGGTGGAAGGCGCAGTTTGCGTTTTGGGGGGATGTGTGTGAGGACCTTGCGGATCCGGTGGGTGCTGGGGGCGTGGAGGAGGGGTGGAGGGAGTTTGCGGGTTTGAGTTTGAGTGAGGTGAAAGCGCCTGCGGCGGTAAAGAAGACTGTGAAGAAGGCAACTGTTGCTAAGAAGACGACGGGAGAAGAGGAGGGGGAGGAGGCTGGTATGTGATGCTTTTTTTTCTTTCTTCTTCTTTTGAGGGGATTGACAGCTCAACTCCCGAACTATGATTGAGAGTTAATACTAACACAACCCTACAGCAGCCCCAGCACCAAAGAAGAAAGTCGCAGTCAAGAAAGTCGCCGCTCCTGCCGCGGATGCAGAATCTGCTGGTACGTCCCCTTTCCATTCGATCCCACCAACCCAACCCCTCACCGCAACCACCAAAACTATTCCTCGACGCAGTTGTACTAACTTTGACAATAGAAGCCGCACCTGTAAAGAAGAAAGTCGTCAAGAAAGTTAAAAAGGTAGCTGCTGAATAAATTGCTTGAAGTTTAGTCAAAGGGGTGGTGGTGTAATAGAAGGAGTTTGGGGTTTAGTCGCGTTAGTGGGAGATATGTTTATAATTATGTATTGGAATGAAATTGGTTGACAATCAATTCTGAGATGCAGTCGTTCCTTGTCTTTTGCAGGTTGATTGAAATAGAGAATTCTAAATGTTAAAGTGGGGTTGTCGATGGAGACCAAGTAGAGAAATCGTCAGAATAGGGAAACAAGAACGGGACATTCACTTCAGTACCAAACAAACGCTTAACGATTTGGGTTATCCCATTGTCTAACACCTCGTGAGAAAATACCATCGAGCTGAATATAGCAGTGATTGCTCCATTTCACATCAATGTCTCAAAAGAAGTACCGAGCCTCCTTGCCATAGAGTGCAGGACTCAAATAACGGCAAATAAAGAAATCGAAAACTAAGATAACGTGTCAATTAGGTCTGCCTTCTCCCCTTCAAAGGAATCTCACATAAGAAACCCCCTTCTCTCACTACGGAAGGAGAATACCTTACTGAAGGTCACCCGCTATTTAGCAGCTATATCTCACGTCACAACTACAACTATTTCCACTTGGAACGGGAACCCCCTGGTAACCTCACATTCGTGCCCAAACAACATAATCGTAATTATTACTATTTTATTTTATTTTAATTCTCAATTTTAAGAGAACAAACTCCCCCCTAACCCGATCCTTAGTCCGCCCTAATCTATCAACCAGGAAAATGCACCACGCCACGCCAATACCAGCACTAATAAAACATAAACACACCATCCACATACACCTAACCATTCTTCCAAGCCGCAACAAGCTGCACCGCAAAACACGGCTTAACCCCCCCAATAGTAGCCAAATACGCCTCCAACTCCTGATCCTCATCAATGGGCAACGTCATCTCATGGCCATTGCCCTGCTTAATAACGCCCTCAATGCGCAACGCAATGGTACCTGGGAATTTGACTGTCGCGAGCTGGCGCAGTTCGTCGACTGAGATGGAGCTGAGGGTGGAGATCCAGAGACGCGAGGGAGATTGAATGTCGGAGGCGGGGTGCAGGCGGAAGTAGACGGCGATGGAGGAGGAGGAGGGGGAGAAGGCTTGTGCGGCTTGGGCTACGTATTGTGGGTCGAAGGAGGGTTGGGTGACGGTGGGGAAGGGGGATTGCATGCTACGATTCAAGAGCGACGGGTCGTTGGCGGCGGCTAGGAGGAGGGAGGGGTCGATTTGCATGTCGTTGTGGTCGACCATTACTTGATTGTGCTGTGGTTGTTGGGGTTGCGGTTGAGATTGGCGGGCTTGAGCTTGGGCGTGGTTTAATCCGGCCTGGGCGCGATTTTGAGCTCTTGACTGGGCTTGCACTGGTGCTTGAGCTTGGGCTTGAGCCTGTGATGCCACTTGAGCGAGAGCATCATGAGAGCTTTGTTGGAAACCGCTAGATTCAGCCTCATCGTTGAATTGCATAGATGTATCTGGGGCGGTGTAATTGGAGTCGAATTTCTTCTTCCGTGTAGGATCACGCTTCGTCTGATCATCGCGAAGACGCTTCATGACATCTCTGCAGAGAACCTCCATAGCCTTGACCTTTTCTTGGTGTTGAGGATCCGCATCACCCGGAGCAAGGATATTCTGCAATAGGTCAGAGCCATTGATCCATGTTGCCTTCAACTCCTTCCAATGTTCCTCTCCCGCTTCAAGCTTGCTTGTAAAGTGATCTGCCTTCAAAACCTGGTAGAATGCGTTTCGCAGCTGTCGAGATTCTTCGGGATTGATACCAAGAGCATTCTTAGCTTCTGCAATTGTCATGCGGCGTTCCAAGGTTCGCATTCTCTTTGTGACGTCGCTGCAGACAACATCGAGTGCCAACTTCTTCGCCTCCTGATTCTCCTCACTGGCCCAGAAGACCGATTGTAGATGTGGGCTCTCCTGCACGAGCCTGTCCTTCGCAGCTTCCCATCTCTCTGGACCTGCCAGCGTCTTCTTTATAATCTCTGCCTCCTCACATATCCGCTGAAATCGAGAACGAGTATCGCGATACAGGCGGTTGTCTAGGCTTAGGAATGCTTTGCTTTCGTCGATCGTCGTTTCGGAAGGAAATCGAGGAGGTCCAGGAGGATCTGCTGGCAAACCAGCCCAGCCACGGGTTCGACGGCGGCGTTTTCTCGTGGCCCAACGCTCTGCAGATTCTGCTTGTAGTTTTGCCAGTCGTTCTTGTCTCTTAGCCAGGACCTCTGGACTCAAGGGAGGCGAAGGAGCTTTAGTACGCTTCGGAGCCGTTTGCATATCGTCCATTTCCTCAATCTCTTCGTCCTCTCCCTCTGCATCTACCATCTGACCCTCACCATATAAAGCTGCTTGAAGCTGACTGACCACATCCTGATCCGAATCACGTTTCTTACTCTTCATTCCATTCGGGACCCTCAGCAACCAGCGATTCTTAGCCCTTACCCGCATTAACTCTCGTTCCTTGATATCGAATCCCTCCTCATTGAGCATGCGTAGCATCTCCCGCTGCGAGGTATTACAGTCCCATAGCTCCTTGACGCGTTGGACGAGAGCAGCATTTTTGTGCGCGGGATTCTGCTTGGAGGGGAAGTCCCAGCGCTTGAACTGGGTCTGGAAGGCTCGTTTGCTGGACAGGGAAGGCGGGCAGATGTTAGTTGTTGTACGGACGACGAGAAGGGATTTAGATGCGATGCGTACGGTGAGGTACGTCTGGCTGCATGACTTCTTCTTACCTCGGGGCGAACTTGTGTTCCTCCTTCATATACTCCATAATCTCCTCGAGCGACTTTTTCTCCTCGATATACATGCGGTAGCATATCTCCTCCTTGTTCTCCCAATCGTAGACCATGGTTTCGACGACGCGGAGACCGCGATTTTGGGACTGTCGATGCCGGTTTTTGGACGTGCAGCTTTGATATGGCACAATGTGGTGTGTTGGGCGACCGTGGTGCGCGATGGTGTTGTTGCCGGCTACCGTTGAAGTCGAGGGTCCATGATTAGTAAGCTCAGTAGCACGTGCATAAGGTCACGTGGACTCATGAGACTTTAATGTTCTCGATCTGTTACTTCCCTCTATTTTGATAATTAAATATACGAGATTAGATTTGTGGCATCACTCAAAGGTATCCTTTTAATGAATTCTCAGCGAGCATTTGGAAGTCTGGAAATGAAAGAACTCGAACTATCTACAGTTGAATGAGACGACCTTGTTAGGATTTCCAAAAATGATCGCCTGGCCTGGACGAGTGCCAGATAATGGCATCAATCTACTTGAATCCTCGAAAAACTTCGACTGACTGAGCAAGCCAGTGGAATCAATTCTTCCATCCAACAACTCGATTCCAAGATTGTTGCATTACTAGATTAATTCAGTAACAATATAAAGCTTCCCTGGTCCATCTTGGTTCAGCTCAGATTTCAATCTCCTCAACAGAGGAAAGAGCTCTCTCAAAACAACGGAAAGTTTCTCCAACCTCGTCTCAAACCCTCCCCAAACTCGCCCTCAAAATCCTCGCCTCAACACTAACAGCCTTCCCATCACCCCCCGTGACAAACAAAAATTCATCCAACGCAACCCCCCCATACTGAAGCCCATTCACCCCACCCCAACTCCC
>Ga0247778_1000618_pt1 | contig 36378 bp, 29 predicted proteins | sample UWRJL049202B5_FD_179939 | JGI IMG/M metagenome (GOLD analysis project Ga0247778, IMG submission 179939) | Plant litter microbial communities from Arlington Agricultural Research Station in Wisconsin, United States - UWRJ-L049-202B-5 | ecosystem: Environmental > Terrestrial > Plant litter >...
GCCCGGTGGTGCAACGCTGCTGGGGGGCGGGGGGGTGAGGGTCAGGTGCGCGAAAGCGGCCTCGAGCGCGGGCTTGTCGCCAAACAGCGGTTTGCCGCTGACGATCTCGTACAGCATTGCGCCGAACGAATAGACGTCGCTGGCTGCGTCGGCAACGAGCCCGCGGATCTGCTCGGGCGCGACCGTGCGCGGCGAGCCGACCGTCGAAAATAGTTCGTTCCTGCCGTTCACGACGCGCGCGCGAGCGCGCAGACGGTCCGTGCCCGCGTCCACCAGGAGCACGCGCTGTGCGCCGTCGGCTGCGCGCACGAGCAGTACGTTGTCGAGTCTGAGGTCGCCGTGCGCGATGCGCCGGCCGTGCAAGGCTGCGAGCGGCTCCAGGATGCCACGGATCACCGCCTTGGCTTCGTTCAGGTGCATCGGGCCGGAGCGCGAAATCCGCAGCGACAGCGGGAGCGCGTCGGTATGCGCATGGGCGATGACATGGCGGTCGCCGATCTTTCTGGCGCTCAGCTCGTGCGGCAGGCCGTCGTGCTCAATCTGCGCGATCAGCCGAGTCACGGTCAGGTAACGCTGCAGCCCGCGCTGATCGCGTGTCGCTTCGCGCCGTAACACCTTGAGCCGGTATTCGCTGCCGCCCGTGCGAGCGACGTAGGAGATCGCCAGCCGGCCTTCACCGAGCTTGCGCAGGATCACGTACGGACCGAACTCCGAGCCGATCTTCAGCTCTTCGTCCAGGGCGACGCCGCTGATGCGCAGATCCAAAATCTTCTCGCTCACCTCCGCGCGCGTGGCCAAGAGCGCGTCGCACAGCGCTTCGATCGCGTCGTGCTCGAGGCAGTGCGCGGTGAGGGCGCCCGCGAACGACGCCTTGGCGGCCATCCCGCCAACGCTCTCCGGCTCGAACCCCAATACATCTCGGCTCAGCGAAAGCAGGTCCGGGAGCTCGAAGAGGCGCTCGAGCTCTGCACGCAGGATTTCCGTCTCGATCATGATGGTTCTTGTGTCTCGGCGCGGTCAGGGTCTCGCTGCGCCGGCGACCGGTAGGCCCCCGCCTGGCGAGACGAATGGGCGGCACCATAGCCGATTTCTGGCGCTAATTCCCGGGCTGTGAGAGCTTCGAACGGTGAGTTCTGGCAGCCTCTTCGTGCAACGGGTCATGCCTTTGGCCGTACTAGCCATCGCCGCGATTTCGGTCCCCATGCTGATGCTTTCAGCCACCGGCCTGCCCAGGTTACAGGGCCTGCGCGAGGAGAAAGTGCGAGCCGACGAAGAGGTGTCCCGGCTATCCCAGCAGATTTGGGAGCTTCGCGCAGAAGTCGCCCGAATCAAGGACGATCCCGCCGCGGTCGAGCGGGCGGCTCGGGACGAACTCGGCCTGGTCCGGCGGACGGAAGTGGTCTTTCAGTTCCACGACTGACATTTCGGTCGCCAGGCTGCGGCTGCGAGCCAGCGCGCCGATGCGCTTGTTGCGTCGTGCCGGGTCGCACTATCGGGTCAGAATATTTCTGGGTCCTGCCAACGCCGAGCAACTAGTACTAACATTGGTCCTGTGTCAGCAGAGCTAGCCCGCCGCTTGATCCACAGTGGAGCTTTGCCCGCGCAGGTGGAGGCCGCGCTTTTCGATGCGGTCAGTCGTGGGGTCTCATTGACGCAAACGGTCAACGAGCTCTACCCCGGTCTCGTCGAGCTGCTCGAGCGAGCTTTGGATCGTGGCGATTTTCCTGCGATTCACACGGTTCGCCCCTTGCCGGACTTGGTCCAAGCGCTGCCCAGGGGGATGTGTGAGCGGCTGCTCTCGCTGCCGGTGCATCGCGATGCGCGGAGCGAGCGCGTCGACGTGGCTTCGGTCGATGCGCTCGACGGTCACGTCGAGACTGAATTTGCCTTCCACTTGGGTGTCCCGGTCCGCGTCCTGAGAGCCCCGTTTGCGGAGGTCGTTTTTGCGCTCGAGCGGTTACAGAAATCCGGTATTTTTCTTCCGGGGCTGTCGAAGATCCGTCCGCTGAATCGCGCGTCGGCACCGCCCCCGTCGCTGGAGACCACCTCTCAGCGCGCTGACGATCGTGTCGAGGAGCGAAGCGAGGCCTCTCTGCCATTGATTCGCAAGTCGTTGGGGCCGAACCCGCCCTGGGTCGCCGATGTTCCGGCTTTTTCAATCATCGAGCCGCCCGCGTTCGACGCCGACGACGCCCTGAATGAGCCCGTGCTGAGCTTGGCGCGGCCGAAGCCCTTTGTACCGGTCGAGCTCGAGCCCGCAGGTCCGCCCTGGGCGCTCGAGTTCGAAGTAGCGGTGCAGGCGCTGGATGCCGCAGACACCCCCGAACGCGTGGTGAGCAGCCTGTGCGATGGCTTGAGCCCGGTGCGCGCGCTGGTGTTTGCGGTGAGAGGCGTCAGTTTCGATGTGCGCGGCGGGCATCCCGGCTTGGGCTCGGCGGCAGAGCTGAGAGCGATCAGCGTCCCGGCGGGCAGCGGCAGTTTGCTCGACACGGCCACGCGCGTAGGCTTCTATCTCGGGCCATTCGCGCCGGTTATCGGGCTGACTTCGCTGGAGAGCAAGTGGTCGGCCCCCGCGGGCAGTGATTGCTATGCGCGCACCGTCAACGTTTCGGAGCGCCCGAGCTTGATCGTGCTCATGGCCGGCTTCAGCGAATCGACCGAAGCCACGCGTCGCGCAGACGTCCTGGCGCGGGCAGCAGGCAGTGCGTTGGAACGCATCGTTCGCCTGCGGAAGCGCGGCTGAAGCATGACCTTTGTCGCAAAGCCGAGCACCCGCGAATCGTTCCGAGAACTGGCGCGGGCGGAGCTCGACGGCCGCGACCCGGACTCGCTAAACAGCCAAACGCCCGAGGGGATCGTGCTGCAGGCGCTGTATACCTCCGAAGATTTACGGGGCATCGAGCACCTCGATAGTAGTCCCGGCGAGTATCCCTTTCGGCGCGGTCCGCGCGCGACCATGTACGCTTCGCGCCCGTGGACGATTCGGCAATACGCCGGGTTTTCCACGGCCGAAGAGAGCAACGCTTTTTACAAACGGAGCCTGGCCGCGGGTCAACGCGGGCTGAGCGTCGCGTTCGATCTGGCAACGCACCGCGGCTACGACAGCGACCATCCACGGGTCGCTGGCGACGTGGGCAAAGCGGGCGTCGCCATCGACTCGGTCGAGGACATGAAGCGGCTGTTCGACGGCATTCCGCTGGGCTCGACCAGCGTTTCAATGACGATGAACGGCGCAGTCTTGCCGATTCTCGCCAGCTACATCGTGACCGCGGAGGAGCAAGGTTTCGGCCCCGCAACGCTGAGTGGCACGATTCAAAACGACATCCTCAAAGAGTTCATGGTGCGGAACACCTTCATCTATCCGCCCGCTCCTTCGCTGCGCATCGTCGCCGATATCATCGAGTACACGAGCCGGCACATGCCCCGCTACAATTCGATCTCGATCTCCGGCTACCACCTGCAAGAAGCGGGAGCCACGCTCGAGCTCGAGCTCGGTTTCACGCTGGCCGACGGGCTCGAGTACATCCGCGCCGCGCTGTCGCGGGGCTTGGCCATCGATCAGTTCGCGCCGCGGCTCTCGTTCTTTTTCGCGACCGGCATGGATTTCTTCATGGAAATCGCGAAATTACGCGCGGCGCGCGGGCTCTGGGCAGAGCTCGTGAAGGAGCGCTTTGCGCCGGCCGACCCGCGCTCGCTCGAACTGCGCACGCATTGTCAGACCTCCGGCGTCAGTTTGACCGCACAAGATCCGCTGAACAACGTGGTGCGCACGACGATCGAAGCGCTGGCTTCGGTCTTGGGTGGCACCCAAAGTCTGCACACCAACGCCTACGACGAAGCGTTGGCCCTGCCCAGCGAGCTATCGGCGCGCGTTGCGCGCAACACGCAGCTGATCCTGCAACACGAAGCGGGCTTGACCAAAGTCGTCGACCCCTGGGGCGGTTCGTATTTCATGGAGGCGCTGACGCAAGAGCTGAGCGACCGCGCGCGTGCCGTGATCGACGAGGTCGAGGCGCTCGGTGGAATGGCACGTGCCATCGAACTCGGGTTGCCCAAGCGCCGGATCGAAGAAGCAGCGACCCGCCGCCAAGCGCGCGTCGATCGCGGTGAGGACGTGATCGTCGGCGTGAATCGCTTCACTGCGCCGGAGCAGGAACCGCTCGACGTGCGCGTGGTCGATGGCCAAGCAGTGCTCGCCGCGCAGCGCGCGCGGCTGTCGGAGCTCAAGAAAACGCGCAACGCTCAGGACGTGACGGCGGCGCTCGCCGCTTTGCGCGCGCAGGCCGAAACCAGCTCGGGCAACCTACTCGAGGCGAGTGTGGTGGCAGTTCGCGCTCGCGCGACGGTGGGCGAAGTCAGCGCCGTTTTGGCGGACGTCTTTGGTCGTCATGCGGGGACGAGCCATACTGTGACCGGCGTGTACGGGAGCTATTACCAAGCAGACGCGGAGTGGGCTCGGTTGCGCGCTCGGGTGGCCGCGTTCCGCGTCGCTCACGGGCGAAACCCGCGTATCTTGATCGCCAAGTTGGGCCAGGATGGCCACGACCGCGGCGCTAAAGTCGTAGCGAGTGCCTTGGCCGATTTGGGCTTCGACGTCGATATCGGGCCGATGTTTCAGACGCCCGAGGAGGTCGCTCGACAGGCCATCGACAACGATGCGCACTTGGTCGGCATCTCCACCCAAGCGGGGGCGCACACCACGCTATTGCCGGAACTCGTGCGCGAGCTGGCGCGCCTCGGCGCCTCGGACGTGCACGTCATTTGCGGTGGGATCATCCCCAGCGTGGATGAACCTGCGCTGCGCTCTGCGGGCGTATCGTTGATTTTTGGACCCGCGACCAAGCTGCCCGAGATGGCAGGGCAAGTGTTGGATTTGTTGGAGCGAGTGTGACGTCCGTCGCGGAGCTGGCCGAGGCGCTGAGTCACGGCGACCGACGAGCGCTGGCCAAGGCCATTACGCTGGTCGAAAGTTCACGACCGGTCGATCGCGATGCCGGACGCGAGCTCCTGGGGGCGCTCGGTCCCGCGCGGACCAACACGCTGCGCATCGGCGTCACTGGCGTTCCAGGCGCCGGCAAAAGCACACTGATTGACGTGCTCGGTCAGCAGGCGATCCTCGCCGGGCATCGGGTGGCCGTGCTGGCCGTCGATCCCTCGAGTCGCCAAAGTGGTGGCAGTGTGCTCGGCGACAAGACACGTATGTCGCGTTTGGCCGCGGACCCCGCTGCGTATGTGCGCCCCAGCCCCACGCTTGGTGTCCTGGGTGGAGTGACCGCTCGCACTCGGGAAGTGATCAGCCTGTGTGAAGCTGCCGGCTACGATCGGATCTTCGTGGAGACCGTCGGCGTCGGACAATCCGAGGAGCAAGTGGCCAAGCTGGTGGATTGCCTGCTCTTGGTCTTACTCGCCGGCGCGGGCGACGACATTTCCAGCATGAAACGCGGCATTTTGGAGGCTGCCGACGTGATCGCCTTCAACAAGGCAGATGGCGACCGCCTCTCTGCCGTGAACAATGACGCCGCGGCCCTGCGTGCGAGTTTGACGGTCAGCCACCGCCCGCCCGTGCCCCGCGTGCTGGTCGTCAGCGCACTCGATGGCGTCGGTGTCCACGAACTATGGGACGCACTTTCCGGGCAACCGGCGGAAGCGTCGTGGGTGCAGGCGTTTCGCGAGCGGCGCTCTCGGCAACGCATAGAATGGTTCGACTCAGCGCTGGAGGAAGCGCTTCAGGAAGCGTTTGCGCGACGCCCGGGGGCAGCGCTAGCACGACAAGCGGCGGAGGCGAGCGTCGCCGCTGGGACGTCATCGCCGTGGGAGGCTGCAGAGCAGCTCGTGGCCGCGATGCTGCGTGAAACCAAGGCCTCAGATGGCTAGCGCCCGAGGAGCGCGCGCCGCCGAGCGCTGGCTCGTGGAGGCGTAGTACTCATCGAGCCAATCTTCCAAGCAATGCTCGGCGGCTTCTTCGGACAGGCCGATGCGTTGCGCCAAAAACGCCACGAAGTCTGGTGGCGGGAACTCGGGGTTGGGTTGAGGGGTCATGCTCTGCCAAAGGGTGAGAGGGGATGATGAACTAACGGGCCTCGATCACCGTTTCTTAAGCATGTGCCGTGCCAACCCTGTGTCGATTCTGCGCACGCTCGCAAAAACGCGCTTTCGTGAGCGATCGGGTGTGGCGCGTCAGCCGAGCCAGGGCAAAAGCGGACACTGTGTCCCGGCCGGCGCGCCACGAACTTGGGGGAGTGGTCAGGCGCTGGGCAGCGTCGTCGACCACTCGCGCATGGCTTGGTCGCCCGGGCGATCCACATGCACCTTGTCGTCGACCGAGGTGACCCAGCTGAGCGGGATGAAATGATGCTCACCGCTGGCGTCTTTGGCCAACTTGATCGCATTTTGGCCCTCGAGGTGATCGACGGTCGCGAACTGCTTGTCCTTGGAACAGACGACCGGCATGTGGGGCTTGATTGTATTCGTGTTGAGCATTTGTTTCGTCTCCTGACACAGCCCAAGCACTGGCCGTGCCATCACGCTGACGGTGACGGCGGGTTGCCTTTTTGTCCCGCCTTCACGGACTCGGCGCCGTGGGCAGGAAACGAACCGTCGCGCAGCGGGGATCAGGGGAAGCGCGCTTGAACGCCGGCTTGCAACTCGAGCTGCGTGTGGATCGAGCGCAAGATCCCCGTCGTCAACCCGGCGTCCGCAAAGAAGCCCACGTAGCGTGCGACGTCGATCTGTGGCCCCGCGGCGAGATGAATCAGCAGATCGTTTTTGTATTGCGGGTTGTAGCCCGGGTAGCTGACGGTCCCCGCCCCACCCTCGAACTCGAAGCCCAGCGCCGGCTCGATGAAGATTTTGAAGGCGGAATCACTCATCGTGTAGATGCGCGCGCCCGCGCCCAACACCTTGATCGGTAAGGTATCGGTTTGAGTTTCACCGGAGAGCCCGAGCCGCATGAACACGTACGGCTCGAGGAAATCGAGCACGGCGAAGCTGGCCGCGAGGTCGATCGCCAAGGGCGCGCCGTGCCCGCAAAATTTCTGCTGATCTTTGGCCGACTTCGTGGCGTCGAACGGGCTGCACAGGGGCGACTGATCGTAGCGGAAGATCATGTTGTAGCCACCGACCAGGCCAACGCGCAGCCCGAACTGCTGACCGTGCCCAAAGCTATCGTTGTCCGCTTTGCTCGCTGGTGGGGTCGACGCTTTGTCCGTGCTCGCGGCAGGCGCGTCGCCGGCCGCGGCCGCCGCTCGCGCGGGCAGCGAAAGTGTCAGCAGCGCTAAGATCAACCAAAAGCTTCGAGCGTTCAAGGCGGGGACGATAAACGATCCCCCGGCCCGTCGCTATCGCGCCGGGATTTTCCCAGAAATGTCCGGCCATTCCCGGGAGAAGGCAGGATGCTCCTGCTCAGCGCTTGTGAGCGCGAGCCGTGCCGGCGCTCGTCCACTCGCGTTCGCTGCCCCGGGCCACCCATTTGACGATGACCGGGCCCGCGCTGGTGTCGAGCGTGACTTGGCTCTCGGCGTTGAACGCGCTCGGAGCGGGCAGAGCAAGTGTTGTTTCTGCGCGGAGCTTGCCGATCCCGCTTTCATCGCTGATCAACGCGAGGATGCCGAGGCCGGCGAGCATGGGCACGATGCCGCTCGGAATGTAGGGGGCGACGATCGCCCGCACGGTGTCGCTCAGCTCGGGTGCGCGGCGCGCGAACCAACGCACGTCGTCCAGCGAATCGAGCACGAGCACGCTGGGAGCAGCCGGTTTGCCGCGCTTGGACACGACGGGCAAGGTGATCGCCTCGGCGAACGGATGCGCCTTGGGCGCGTCGATCGCGACCTGCTTTTGGCTCTCGGCTTCTTTCGATTTGCTCTTGGCCTTGCGCACGATCAAGACATCGTCAGTCGGCAGCGTGCGCGGCACGGTGACCCGCACCGGACGCTTGAACGAGCGAGGATCGCCCACGGTGCCGGTGGCCACCGAGAAAGCCAGAGTCTCGCCCGAGGCGACCACGAAGCGCTGCGCGCTGGCCGGGAAGCTCGGCTCGGGATCGAACGTGCGCAGCGATACGCCGCCATCGTTCGGCGGTGGATAAAGCTCGCCGGTGACCAGCCGCGGATCGGGTTCGAGCAAACGAGCGCCGGTAGCCACGAGGTCGACGAGCGCACCGGACTGGGCCAGCACTTCGAGCGCCTGGCGCGACGGGGGCGCCACCAGCAAATCCAGCTTGGGAGGCACGCGCTTGCTCTTCAGCAACGCGGCCGCCGCCAGCAGGTCGCGCAAGGAGGCGCCCGAGTCGCCACCCAAGATCACCTGGCTCACCGGTTTACCCGCAATCTCGCGCACCGGCTTGACCACGCCGTCTTCGTCGAGCACCAGCGGATCCACGGCCGACAGATCGACGCTGATCACGTCGTCGCAAGGTGCGCCCGGATCGGGCAGCAGACCGCGGTGGGCTTTGGATCGCCGTTGATCGCGCAGGTAAACTTCGGTCTTTTCGTCGCTGACGAAGACCGCGGCGGATGCACCGAGCTGCGGCGCCAGCGCCGCCAATACGGCGCGATCGGACACCGACAGTAGACGCGCGCTCGGTCCGGCAAATTCGATCACTACCGGCGCTTGATATTCGGTATCGACTCGACGAATCGCATCGCCCAGGCCGCGCCTCATCAACTCCAAGCCGACGTCACGCACACACACGAACGGACGGACGCGCCCGGAGAGCAGCACCTGCACGCTGCGCGGTGGGCGCACGAGTACGCTGCCCGTGACCAGCGCCTCGGCCAACTGCGAGGGCGGCACGACCAACGTCAGCATCCCGGCGCCGCCAACCGAGGCCAAGCGCGGCTCATCGGTGAGCGCGAGGCGGGCGGGGCTGCCGAAACGTTCGAGGTGCACTGCGGCGGGGAAGCCGATGCCGGGGCGCGCGATTAGCATGCCCAAGTTGAGCGCGTCCTTCGCGCCGCGCAGGCTCAAGCCGGGCGATGTGTCGGACAGCGCAGTGACGCAGCGCGTGTCGTACGCGATGGCCACTTCGACCGCACACTTCTTCGCGCCCACAAGCACTGGCTCGGCGAGTGTGCGATCGGGTTCTCTCGCTAGGACGACTTGGTCGACCTTCACCCGAACGAGGTCACCGTTCAGGTTTGGATCATCCGCGCGCCCGGCGAGGATTTTCTGGGTCATGGTGCGGGGCGGATCCCCCGCTCGCGCACGCATCGGAGTGGCGTGGAAAGTAGCCGCTGCCCCCAAGCAGGGTCAAGGACGGCGACACGGCGCCCCGCCTAGACGGCGATCACCCGGCTTTATCGCGGCCGCAAGTCAGGTCGGACGCAGAGCCCGCCTGCCGGCCAGATGTATTGTTCTGCCGGCCGGTGGGCCAGTGTGAATTGCTTCAGCTTTTTCTGGATCGCGCCGACGCGCGCGTTTCGAAAATTCACCAGCGGAGACGATTCAGGCTAACCTGCGGCCATGTTCAAAGAGGCGTTGCAGAGCGTCGTCGACGGCACGGACGGCGGCATCGCGGGGCTACTCATGGATTTCGAGGGCATCCCCTTGGAGAGCTACACCAAGGAAGGCGCCGTGATCGACATCGAGACCGTGGGCGCCGAAGTGAGCGTCGTGGTGAAGGGGATCCAGCGCGCTACGGAGATGCTCGACGCGGGGGCGACCCGTGAAGTGTCCTTCAAGAGCGACAAAATGATTACGCTGATTCGCGTCGTCAACGAGGGTTATTTCGTGGCGCTGACGCTCAGCCCGGAAGCGAATCTCGGCAAGGGCCGCTACTTGCTGCGTCTGCTCGCGCCCAAGCTCGCCGAAGAACTCGCGGCCTGAAGTGGCGGAGACCAAGCGAAAGTCCCGCGGGGGAACGCTTTCCGTCGTTCCCGACGGCGCGCCCAAGTTGCGCCTACGTGGCGCCGTGCGCGTGTTGGTATTGAGCGGTCCGAACCTCGATCGCCTCGGCAAACGCGAGCCGGAAATTTATGGCAAAGCGACCCTGGCAGAAATCCACGAACAGATCGCGGCCGCCGCATTGCTTCGCAAAGCGGTGGTGGATTGTCGACAGAGCAACCACGAAGGCGCGCTGATCGATTGGATCGGCACCGCCGCCGAAGACGGGTTCTCCGGCATGCTGCTCAATCCGGGTGCGCTGACTCACACCTCCTACGCGCTGTATGACGCGCTCAAGGGTTCGAGCTTGCCTACGATTGAGGTGCATCTCTCGAATCCAGATGCGCGCGAGGAGTTCCGCAAGAATTCACTGGTCGCCCCGGCCTGCGTCGGCCGCGTCGCAGGATTTGGTGGCGCGTCTTACACTCTGGCGCTGTCCGGTCTCTTGGATCGCCTACAAGGGTCTTGAACCGAAAAAGCGCGGCGTCGCGATGTCGCAGCGCGTCGAACCGCGCACAATATTTCGCGGTTCGAGCAAAGGCGCGCCGCCTGAACGAGTGAGTTGTCAGGCGCGATGCGTGTGAGTAACTTGCCGCTCCCTCGAGCGCGCAGGAGCTCCTGTCGCGCCATCGCCCGCTCCGGCGTGGCCCCTTCGGCATAGGAAAATTCAAATGCAGCTTCCGCTTGATCAACTCCAGAGCCTGCTCAAAACGCTCGATGAAGGCGGCGCGTCCGAGTTCGAATACGAGGACGACAAAGTCCGCGTCAAGGTCGCCATGGCGCGTGGTCAAGCGCCGATCGTCACCAGCGTCGCTGCCGCTCCCGTCTCCTCGCCGAGCGCAGCGGCCGCCCCGCGTGTGGAAGCCGCCGACCCGAACGTGGTGTTCGTGACTTCGCCGTTCGTCGGCACCTTCTATCGTGCGCCCTCCCCGGAAGCGGATCCGTTCGTTGCGGTCAACGGCTCGGTGAAGAAGGGCCAGACCCTTTGCATCATCGAAGCCATGAAGTTGATGAACGAGATCGAAGCCGAGTTTGCCGGGACGGTGCTGGAAGTGCTGGTCGACAGCGGCAAGAGCGTCGAGTTCGGCCAGAAGCTTTTCAAAATCAAGAAGACCTGAGCCTTCGCCCACCACCCCATGTTTCGAAAAGTACTGATCGCAAATCGCGGTGAGATTGCCATCCGCGTGATTCGCGCTTGCCGCGAACTCGGCGTTGCTACCGTCGCCGTACACTCCGAAGCCGACGCGCACGCGCTGCACGTGCGCTTCGCGGACGAAGCGGTGTGCATCGGGCCCGCCTCCGCCTCGCTCAGCTACCTGAACATCCCGGCCATCATCAGCGCCGCGGAAATCACGGCTGCAGACGCGATTCACCCGGGTTACGGCTTCCTCTCCGAGAGCACGAAATTCGCGCAAGTCGTGGAGCGCTGCGGCCTCAACTTCATTGGCCCTTCTTCGGAAGCGATGGCGCAGTGGGGCGACAAGCTGCGCGCTCGTGAGGCCGCTAAGCGCTTCGGCCTGCCGCTCTTGCCGGGCAGCGTGGCGCTGATGAGTTTCGAGCACGCCGAAGCCGAGGCCACCCGCGTCGGGTTCCCGGTCATGATCAAGGCGCGGGGCGGCGGCGGAGGGCGTGGTATGCGCGTCGTCCGCAGCGTGGGCGAGGTGCGGCGCGCGTTCGAATCAGCCACCGCCGAGGCGATGAACGCGTTCAAGAATCCGGAGCTCTACCTGGAGCGCTTCGTCGAGCGACCGCGCCACATCGAGTTTCAGGCCCTGGCCGACAAGCACGGGCAGGTTTGGACATTGGGCGAGCGCGAGTGCTCGCTGCAACGCAAGAACCAGAAGCTGGTCGAAGAATCTCCCAGCCCGGCCATGACCGACGAGCTTCGCTTGAAGATGGGAGAGGTGATTCGTCGCGCGATCTTGGAGACCGGCTACACCTCGCTCGGAACGCTCGAGTTCCTGATGGACGAGGATCGCTCGCTCTACTTCATGGAAATGAATACGCGCGTGCAGGTGGAGCACCCGGTCACCGAAATGGTAACGGGCGTGGATCTCGTCGTGGAGCAAATCCGCGCCGCGGCGGGCGAAAAGCTGACCCTGCCAGATACCAGCGCGTGGAAACTGCGCGGCCACGCTATCGAGTGCCGAATCATGGCCGAAGATCCGCGCACGTTCGCGCCCTGGCCCGGCAAAATCTTGGAATACCATTCGCCGGGAGGCACCGGCGTGCGGGTCGACTCGGGCGTGTTCGGCGGTTGGACCGTGCCCTCCCACTACGATTCACTGCTCTCCAAAGTAATCGTGCACGCGCCCACCCGCGAGCAGGCGCTGGCGCGCATGCTCGGCGCGCTGGATGAGTACATCATCAGTGGCATTCGCACCAACATCGACCTGCACAAGCAGCTCCTGCGCCTGCCGGAAGTAGTCGAGGGTCGCATGACCACGCGCACCGTCGAAAACTTCATGGCCGAGCGCGCAAAAGCGAACTGAGCGTGGGCAGAAGGGGGGCGCTCGCGGTCCCGCATCGCACCCCGCGCCGCGCCGCGCCGCCGGTCTTGGCGGCTAACTCTCGCTTTTGCGCGAGGTTTGCGCCCGGACGAACTTAGAGCGGAAAGCCGAGCAGTAAGCGGGCTTGGACGTATTCGTTCTGATCGAGGTCCAGGTGGTGGCCCGCGCTCGCGCCCTTGAACGCGACGATTTGCGGCTGCACGGCGAGGGTGAGCCAGAAGCGTGTGCTGGCGTAGGCGAGCGTTGGGCCCAAATAGAGCAGTGAGCGATCGAGCCCTGCCGAGGAGCCGTTTTCGTTGCGCGCCTCCAGACCCATCAGCAAATTGGGCGTCAGGAAGTAGCCGGCGGCCGCGGTTGCACCGAACGAGCCGGTGAAATGCGATTGCAGATCGAGCTGCTCGACTCCAGACGCGACCAAGTTGAAAGCCAGCAATAGCGAGCCGAGCTGCTTGTCGATGATCAACCGGCCTTCGTAGCCCAAGAGCATTGGCCCGGCTTGCCCTTCGAGGAGCAGCGCGCTGCCGAAGGCATCGGCGGTCGGATCAGACAGCTTGTATTTGAGCTGCCCCGAGATGGACTGAAAGTCCGTCGTGCTCAGTCGCGATTTGAGCGCGGCGCCGGGGATCTGAATGTCCTCGGCGGTGGTCGACACGTTCCAGAATAGGGCCGCTTGCAAGTTTCGCAGCAGGCCGAGTTGGAAGCCGAGCCGCGTTTCGAAGCGACTGAAGTAGTCGGCGCGCCCGACCCGGGCCGTAGTCCAGGGCGTGAGCTCGGCCAGCCCGGGGTTCAAAACGGCCGATTCGTAGCCGAAGCCGAAGTGGCGCTCACTGGCGAGCGCGCTGGCAGACCCGGTACTCGAAACCAGCAGCGTTGCGAAAATCAAAGCCGCTCGGTTCATGGCTTGGCGGCGCGGCTTCGTCCGCTCGTTTTCTTGCGACCGACGTCTTCGGCCGCGAACGCCGACGGGCACTCTGCGGTCACCGGGCAGGCCGAACAGGCAGGTTTGCGCGCGGAGCAGATGCGCCGACCGTGAAAGATCAACGTGTGCGAAAGCATGTCCCAATCACTGCGTGGAAACAGCGCCATCAAGTCGCGTTCGATGTCCTGAGGTTCGCTCTGTTTCGTCCAGCCCAGGCGCTGGCTGATGCGTTGCACGTGGGTATCGACGACCACGCCCTCGGGAGTGCCGAACGCCACCCCGAGCACCACGTTGGCGGTTTTTCTACCTACGCCGGGGAGCTTGACGAGCTCGTCCAGGGTGCGCGGCACTTCACCGTGGTGCTCTTCGATCAAACGTTTCGAGAGCCCGATCACGTTCTTCGTCTTCTGACGAAACATGCCGATCTTGCTCAGCACTTTCTCAACTTCGGGCGGGTCGGCGTTGGCCAGCGCTCGTGGTGTGGGCCAGCGCCGGAACAACTCGGGCGTGATCTTGTTGACCATCACGTCCGTACTCTGTGCGCTCAGCACGGTGGCCAAGATCAGCTGAAATGGGCTGTCATGGTCGAGCTCGCAATGCGCATCGCTGTGCCGCTCTCGCAGCTTGGCGTAGGTCGTCGCCACCAGCGCCGGGCTGGTGGCCGCTTTCTTCGCGGCCTGCTGCTGCTTTTTCGAAGGCCCGACCGCAGCAGCGCTCGACCGCTGGGTCTTGCCTGCTGGGCCGGTCTTCGCGGTCTTCGTGATCGCTTTTTTGGCGGCCTTTTTGGCCGACTTTTCAGGCGCCTTCTTGGCCGCCATCGCCGCCCGAATCTTGCTCTCCGCCGTCGGTCGGGGGCGCGCTGACGCCTTCGGTCGAGGCGCTTTCCTCTGAGCCTTCTTCGGCTTCGCCTTCGAGCGGGGCATCGTTCTGACCTTCGTTGATGGGCTCGATCGCGACCACGCGTTCGTCGTCTTCGATGCGCATCACCTTGACGCCTTGCGCGTTGCGGCCCGTCTCACGGATGCCCTCGATCGGCGTGCGAATGGTTTGGCCGCGGTCGGTGATGATCATCACTTCGTCCTCCGGCTTGACCATGGCAATGCCGACGACCGGACCGTTGCGATCGCTGGCATCGATCAAGATGATGCCCTTGCCGCCGCGGTTCTGAATCCGGAATTCCTCGATCGGCGTGCGCTTGCCGTAGCCGCGCTCACAGATCGCGAGCACGAATTTGCGCTCGGCATCGGTGCGCGCGAGCCCGACCACCGCGTCGCCCTCGTCCAAATCGATGGCCTTGACGCCGGCCGTAGCCCGACCCGTCGCGCGCACCTGCTCCTCGTCGAAGCGGATGCTGATGCCGGTCTTGGTGGCCACGAAGAACTCGGCCGTGCCGTCGGTGACGATCGCCGTGAACAGCTGATCATCATCGGCGATGCGCACGCCGATGATGCCTTTGTCGCGGAAATTCTCGTATTCGACGAGCTCGGTCTTCTTGATCTGCCCGCCGCGGGTGATGGTCGTGACGAATTTGCCGGCCTCGACCTTGTCCACCGGGGTGATGGCCGCGATCTTTTCGTCCGCTTCCATCTCGATGAAGTTGATGATCGCGCGGCCCTTGGCATTCCGCGCGGCCTGCGGGATCTCGTACACCTTCTTCACGTACACTTTGCCGCGGCTGGAGAAGAAGAACACGAAGCTGTGCGTGGAGGCGATGAACAACTGGGTCAGGAAGTCGTCGTCGCGCGCCTCCATGCCCTTGTTGCCCTTACCGCCGCGCTTCTGCGCCTGGTACATGGAGACCGGCGTGCGCTTGATGTAGCCAGAGTGGGAGATGGTGACGACCATGTCCTCTTCTTGGATCAGGTCTTCGATCTGAATCTCGGCTTCGTTGTCGATGATCTCGGTACGGCGTTTCTCGCCGTGCTTGAGCTTGACCTCTTCCAGCTCCTTGACGATCACCTGCATCAGCAAGTGTTCTTCGGCCAAGATGGCGCGCAGGCCCGTGATTTGATCGGAGAGCTCGCCGTATTCCGCGGCGAGCTTGTCTTGCTCGAGCCCCGTCAAGCGCGCCAACCGCATGTCCAAGATGGCTTTGGCCTGTCGCTCACTGAGTCGATAATCTAGGACTTTACCCGCCGCTTCGATTTCCGCCTCGGGTCGACCCGCTCGGCGCACGAAGGCCTCCAGACCCTTGAGCGGCAGGGCCATCAAGCGCGTTTGCGCTTCGTCCGGGTCGGGTGATTCGCGGATCGTCTTGATCACGAGATCCACCTCGGTGACGGCCATGCCCAGGCCTTCGACGATTTCACGCTGGCCTTCGGCCTTGGTCAATTCGAAGCGCGTGCGGCGGCTGATCACTTCCCGCCTGTGCTCGATGAAGCGTTCCAGCGTCTGCTTCAGATCCAGCACCTCTGGGCGCGAATCGACGATCGACAAATTGATGATGCCGAAGGACGTTTGCATGTCCGTCAGCCGGAACAGTTGGTTCAACACCACCTGCGGGAAGACGTCCTTCTTCAACTCGAGCACGAGCCGCATGCCGTCGCGATCGCTCTCGTCGCGCGCTTCTTTGATGCCCTCGATGCGTTTGTCGCGCATCAACTCGCCGATTTTGGCGTGCAAGCGGGCCTTGTTGACTTGATACGGTAGCTCGGTCACCACGATCTGCTCGCGGTCGTTGGAACCGGTGACTTTCTCGACCTCGGTGCGCGAGCGCATGATGATCGAGCCGCGGCCGGTCTTGTAGGCCTGGTAGATGCCGGAGCGCCCGTAGATCATCGCGGCGGTCGGGAAATCCGGACCCTTGATGTCGAGCATCAGATCTTCGACGCCACAGGCTGGATTGCCGATCAGACGAATGGTCGCGTCGATCACTTCCACCAAGTTGTGGGGTGGAATGTTGGTGGCCATGCCGACCGCGATGCCGCCCGAGCCGTTCACGAGCAAATTCGGAAAGCGTGAGGGGAGGACCGTGGGTTCCTCGCCGGATTCGTCGAAGCTGGGCGAGAAATCGACGGTCTCTTTCTCGATGTCCGCCAAAAGCTCCATCGAGATCCGCGCCAAGCGACACTCGGTGTAGCGGTAGGCAGCCGCCGGATCGCCGTCGACCGAGCCGAAGTTGCCTTGACCGTCGATCAACATGTGACGCATCGAAAAGTCTTGCGCCATGCGCACCAGCGCGTCGTACACACTGGCATCGCCGTGCGGGTGGTAGTTGCCCAGCACCTGGCCGACGACCTTCGCGCATTTGCTGTACGAGCCGCCGGGCGTCAGGTTCAAATCACGCATCGCGTACAAGATGCGCCGATGCACGGGCTTCAATCCGTCACGGACATCGGGGATGGCGCGCCCGATGATCACGCTCATCGCGTAATCCAGGTACGAGGTGCGCATCTCGTCCTGAATGCCGATCGGGTGTTCCTGCGGGTTATTCGGAGGTTCGTTTTCCAAGTTAGAACGGAAGTACCGCGGGAATACGCCGGTTACAAGCCTTCCAGCCCCTCTGTTTCACCCGCCAAATCCTCCACGATTTCAGTTCGTTACAACCCAAAATCCGCACCCAGAAACGCCCCTCCGACGAGCCCTCGATCCACGCGCTCGGCCGCCCCTTCAGCGCCGTGTTTGATCTCTCTGGGCGGGTCCCGGAGGAAGAGAGTTGACCACAGAGCCACAGAGGCCACTGAGAGGGAAAAGAGGAGGGGGATTGGGGTGAGCGTGCGCGTCGTAGTCCGCCATTTTCTTCGTCGTGAATCGCTATTCAGAACGACGCGAAAAATCTCCGTGTCTTCTGTCTTCTGTCTTCGCGTTTGATCTCTCTGGGCGGGTCCCGGAGGAAGAGAGTTGACCACAGAGCCACAGAGGCCACAGAGGCCACAGAGAGAGGAGGGGGATTGGGCTGAGCGTGCGCGTCGTAGTCCGCCATTTTCTTCGTCGTGAATCGTCATTCAGAGCGACCCAAAACTCTCTCTCCCTTCTGTCTCTGCGCCCTCTGCGGCTCTGTGGTCAAACATCTGGGAGCCGCCATGAGTAGAGCTCTGACGTCGTGCACACCGGTTCGACTCGGGGAGCCGTCACACGCGGAAAGTACGACGCACTGCGGGGTGCGATGCGGGATCGCGAGCGCCCACTCTCGGCAAACCGTCTTAGAAGAAGTTGCCGATCGTGAATTCGAACACGCTCTTCTCCTCGTACGGCAGGGGCTTGAGTGGGAAGCCCCACTCGAAGCGTAGCGGACCGAGCGGGGAGAACCAGCGGATGCCGAAGCCGACGGAGGTGCGCAAATTCACGAGGCTCGACAAGCCGTTGAAGCACGGGCTGATGGCATCGTACTGAATCGCGCCGCCGCCCGCTTTGCAGTAGTTGCTCTCCAAGTTCCAAGCGTTGCCTGCGTCGGTGAAGAGCACGCCGCGCACACCGACGGATTCCACGATCGGAAACTCGAGTTCCAGATTTTGGAAGTACTGCAGGTTGCCGCCGATTTGAGCGCCTTGCAGGATCGGCGCGCTGTTCGGATCGGTCGAGCGTGTGAGCCCGACGCGTGGACCGATGGTACGGAAGCGAAAGCCGCGCACGTCCAAGATGCCGCCCAAGAAGAAGCGGGCGAAGATCGGCACGCCGTCGCTGGAGGGGCTGGTGACGTGGCCGAACTCGGTGTTCAGCTTGAGCACGAAGCCAGCGCCGAGTGGATAGTAGAAGCGGCCGATCACGCGGTGTTTCAAGAACCGGTTCTCGGAACCGAGCGCCGCTGCGGCGAGTTCGCTGGACGCGTACAGATAGACGCCGCTCGTCGGAAACAAGCGATTGTCGCGGGTGTCGAGGGTCAACGCGGGACGAATGCTGGACGTGAGGCCATCGTTGAACAGATTGGCCAATGGCAGCTGGGTGAACACGCTGGTTGCGCTGCTCGTGCCGAGGAGCGTGGAGCGTGTCGCGGTCGATACGCGATCGAGCGACGCGGTGTAGGTGAGGCTCGCGTTCAGCTCTGGCTCGATCAGCGGATACCCGAGGGTGAGCGCGCCGCCGCGGCTCGACTGTGAAAAGTCGTTGTACACGCGCAGCTGGTCGTAAAGATCCACGCTGCTGTTGAACAAGCTATCGAGGAAGTAAGGCTCGAAGAAGCGGATGCTGACCAGCTGCCGCAAGCTGCTGACCTGCGCCTGGAGCGACAAGCTTTGCCCGTTGCCGAAGAGGTTTGCTTGCTGGACCTGCGCGGTGGCGATGAAATTCTCGATGCTGGAGAAGCCAGCGCCGACCTGGAAGGTACCGGTCGGCTTCTCGGCGACCTCGATGTACACGTTCATCTTGTCCGGGGCCGAACCGGCCTCGGTCGAGACGTCGACGCGTTCGAAGTAGCCGAGCGCGGTGGCGCGGCGCTTGGAGCGCTCCAACTTGGTCTCACTGAACAGCTCGCCCTCGGTGACCTCCAACTCGCGGCGAATCACCTTGTCGCGGGTCTTGGAATTGCCACGGATTTCGATGCGCTCGAAATAAACCAGCGGGCCACGCTCGACCGGAACGGTCACGTCGACCTCGTGGGTCTCGGGGTCGAGCTGGGTTTGGGGGTTGGCCTCCACGTTGGCGTAGCCGTGGTCCCGGTAGAGCGTGCGGATCGACTGCAGGTCTTCCAGCAGCTCCGCGCGATTGAAGTATTGGCCCTGCTCCGAGCGGACCATCATGCGCAGGTTGCGGCGACCGTCGATCGGCTCCACTTCCTTGCCACCCGCGCCGCGCTCGTAGACGCGCAGCTGACGGATCCGGTAGCGCGGCCCTTCGTCGATCGTGATCGAGACCTCGATGCCGTTGCGATCCGGCGTCAGCATGATGCGCGGGGTGCTGATGCTGACCGAGAGGAAGCCGCGGTCGTAATACATCGCGCTCAGCACGGCGATGTCCCGCTCGAAGGCATCTTGGCGGAATGGTCCGCCCGAGCCGAAGGCGAAGAAGCCGGCGTTGCCGGTGATCATCAGCGAGCGTAGCTCGGCGCTGTCGATGTTCTGATTGCCGATGAAGGTGATACGCCGAACGCTGACTTGGCCGTGCTCGGTGATCTTGAATTTGATCGCGACCTCGTTGTTCTTCTGAGGCACGACCTCGTTCTGAACCTCGGCCAGGAAGTAGCCCTTCTCCGCGTACATATCGCGGATTTTCTGCACGGTGCGGCGCACCGCGGGCAGGCTCAAAATCGTACTCGCCTTGATCTCGATGCCTTCGTTCAGATCGTCTTTCGAGATCTCGTCGTTGCCCTCGAAGGTGATGCTGGAAATGCTGGGCCGCTCGCGCACCACGAAGCGGAGGGCCACGCCCTCGTCGTGCCGCTCCAGGTCGACTTCGATGTCGTCGAAGAAGCCCGAGTTCCAAAGCTCGCGAACGTCTTGGGTCAGGGTTTCCGGTTTGAACGGTTGCCCAACGCGCTCCCGGACATACGTGAGGACGTCCGCGGCGCTGACCCGGCGATTGCCCGCCACTTCGATCGACTGCAACGGTAGGCCGCGCGCAAGCTCCGCTTCCCCGGCCGGCAAGGTTGCGCTGGCGGGTGGCTCGCTCGGCAGCTCCGCGTCGGCGGCGGGTAGGCTGGCCTCGCTGGGCGGAGGTTTGTCGTTGGCAGGCGCAGCGGGGCTACCAGCCGTTGCTCCGCCCGCTGCGCCCTGTGCGAACGCGGTGGGCACCGTGAGCAAGGACGACAGCGCGAGCACGAGAATGAAGCGCGTCCAGGCTTGGCAGCGAGCGGCAAAGATACCTTGCATTTGACCGGTGGAATCGTGCCTTCGGGTGCGTGCCAACGTCTGCTGCCGGAGTCTCGTGAGCGCCCCGCGTAGCGCGGACCCAGGCTTGTCTCAAGCCGGGCCGGAAAAAGCCAGGCAAAACCGTCCAAAACCGTCGTTCGTAGCGAAAATACCGCGGCGGCGCGTGGGCTGAGGCCGTCGAGATACGGCCAAAATCCGCCTGCTGGCCGGATTGTTTCAGCTCGCGATGCTCAGACGTCGAGCTCGCCCACGCCGACTTCATCCGCGCGATTCATGATGAAGTGGAAGCGCGCAGAAGCGTCCTTACCCATCAGCTCGCTGACGATGCGATCGGTCTCCAGCGCGTCGGCGATGTTGACGCGCAGCATGCGGCGCGTCTTCGGATTGAGCGTGGTGTCCCAGAGCGTCTTGGCCATCATCTCGCCGAGACCCTTGAAGCGGGTGATGTCGGCCTTGGCGTTGCCCTTTTGCCGTTCCTTGAGCAGCCGATCACGGTCCGCGTCATCCGCGGCCCAGTACGTCTCTTTGCCGATGTCGATGCGGTAGAGCGGGGGCAGCGCGATGAACACGCGCTGCTGGCGGATCAGCTCCGGGAGGTGACGGTACAGGAACGTGAGCAAGAGCGTGGTGATGTGGTGCCCGTCCGAATCGGCGTCCGCGAGCAGCACGATGCGCTGATAGCGCAGCCGGCTGAGCTCGAAGTTCGCGCCGATGCCGCAGCCGAGCGCGGTGACCAGATCCGCGAGCTCCTTGTTCTCGACCACTTTGCCGACGGTCATGCCCTCGGTGTTCAGCACTTTGCCGCGCAGCGGCAGGATGGCCTGCGTATTTCGGTCGCGGCCTTGCTTGGCCGAACCGCCTGCGGAGTCACCTTCGACGATGAACAGCTCGGTGTTCTCGCGATTGTGCGTCAGGCAATCCGCGAGCTTGCCGGGCAAGGTGAGCCGCCCGTTGGTGGCGCTCTTGCGTGACACGGACGCGGAAGCCGCCCGCGATGCCTCACGTGCGCGCGCGGACAAGATGATGCGCGCTACGATTTGCTCGGCAACGGTGCGGTTCGAGTTCAGCCACTGTTCGAGCACCGGTCGGACCATGCCGTCGACCAGCGACTGCACTTCCGGGTTGTTCAAGCGCTCTTTGGTTTGGCCTTGGAACTGCGGTTCCGAAACGAACACGCTGAGCACCGCGGCCCAGCCCTCGCGAATGTCTTCGGCGGTCAGGCTGACACCGCGCGGCGCCAGGTTGTGGGTATCGATGTAGTTGCGGATGGCCTTGGCCACGCCCGCGCGCAGACCATTTTCATGCGTGCCGCCCGAGCTCGTGGGGATGCCGTTGACGTAGCTCTTGACGACCTCTTCCGTGGCCTCGGTCCATTGGAACACGACCTCGAGGCGCAGATCGTCGCCTTCCTTGTTCAGCACGAAAGGCGCGTCGTGAACCGGCTTGGAGTGGGCCAAGCCGAGGATCTTTTTCAAGTAATCGAGGATGCCGTCTTGATGGAAGAAGGTCTCCTTTTTGCCGGCGCTCTCGTCGTTGAAGTTCACCTTCACGCCGCGATGCAAGTAGCTCGCGATCTCCAAGCGATCGCGGATCGTGTCGGCGTTGAAGTCGATCTTCGGGAAGATTGTCGGGTCCGGCCGGAAGAAGACGGTCGTGCCCGAGCCCTTGGCAGCGCCCAGCTTCTTCAGCTTCGAGACCACCACGCCGGCGCTGAACTCGATCTGCCACTCGGCGCCGTCGCGCTTTACCGTGACCTGCACCTTGGACGACAAGGCGTTGACCACGGAAGCACCGACGCCGTGAAGGCCGCCCGAGGTCTTGTAATTGCCGGCCTCGAACTTTCCGCCCGCGTGAAGCGTCGAGTAGACGATCTCGAGCGCCGATTTCTTGTGCGTCGGATGAATGTCGACAGGAATGCCGCGGCCGTTGTCGCTGACGGTGACGGATTGTCCGTCTTTGTGCAGCGTGACGTTGATCTCGGTGGCATGGCCGTTCATGGCCTCGTCCACCGAGTTGTCGACGATTTCCCAGACTAGGTGGTGAAGGCCAGCCGATCCGACACCGCCAATGTACATGCCAGGCCGCTTGCGGACCGGGTCGAGCCCTTCCAAAACCGTGATGTCTTTAGCCGTGTACGTCGTTGCCATGGTGTCGTACTAGTTGGACAAGGGTTGGGGGGCGCTGGGGGTCTCGATCACGACGCGCACGAATTTGCCGCGCTTGATCACTTCTCGGCCTTTGCCGCCGCGGGCGCTCAGATCGTAGTCGCCGCGGCTGATGCGCTTCTCGCCGCCGAGCGAGGTCTCGAGCACGAGTGCATCTTGCGCGTCCTTGACGGCTTTCATGCCGACCAAGGCGTCGTCTTTGTCGAGATTGACGAGCATGACGCCTTTGCCCGGACCGGACAGGTAGTTCACTTCGTCCAAAGTGCAAATCAGCGCGCGGCCTTCGCGGGTAGCGTTGATCACGACCTCTTTGCCGCGCACGATCGAGACGCCGACGACCGTCACGCCTTCGCCGACCTTCGCGTAACGACGACCGGTGCGCGTGCTCGGCTCCAGAAACGGCGCGATGCCGATGCCGAAGCCGTAGCCGTCGCTCGTGGCGGCGACCGCGTACGTCTTGGGCCGCTTGCCCTCGCCGCGCTCTGCCGTATCGCCGATCACGCGCGGGTCGAGCGAGTAGCAGGCGATGATTTTCTCGCCGTCCTTGAGCTTGAACAGCTTTTGGATCGGCTCGCCGTAGCCGGTCGTGGCGGGGACGTCGATCATGCGGCAGCTGTACACGGTGCCGAAGTTGGAGAAAAACGCCAGGCTCTCGCGGGTCGAGCCCGCGACGCAGGCGAGCACCGCGTCGCCCTCGCGGAGGCGCGTGGAGACCGGATCCTTGATCTCTTTCTGACGCTTGACCCAGCCGTCCGCGGTCAGCAGCACCACGTTGTCTTCGGCTACGATCAGGTCCTCCTCGGTGAACTCCTGCTCTTCGCTCACGGTCTCGATCAGCGTGCGACGCTTGGCGTTCTTGCCGAACTTCTCGGTCACGGCCACGAGCTCTTGGCGAACGAGGGCCCAGCGACCTTTGGACTCTTTCTCCTGGAGCAAGTCCTTGATCTCCTTGGCGCGCTTGCGCTTGTCCTTGAGTTCCTTCTGGATCACCAAGATCTCGAGGCGCGCCAAGCGATACAGCTTGAGCTCCAAGATGGCGTCGGTCTGCTCGGCATCGAGCTGATACTTGGCCATGATCTTCTGCGCGGCGTCGGACTTGCCTTCGGACGCGCGGATGATCTTCAAGATCGCGTCCAGCGCATCGAAGATCTTCTCGAAGCCTTCCAGGATGTGGATGCGCTTGTCGAGGGCCTTCAGCTCGTGGCTCAGGCGTCGGGTTACGACGTCTAGACGGAAATGCAGGAAGTGCCAGAGGATCTGCTGCAAATCCAGGCGCTCCGGGCGCCCCACTTCGGGATTTTCGGTCGGCACGAGACAGGTCAAGTTGACCGCGAAATTGGTCTGGAGCGGCGTGTGCTTGAACAAGTACGCCAGCACCTTGTGCTCGTCGGCTTCTTTCTTGAGCTCGAGCTCGATGCGCACGTCGTCAGTAGACACGTCGCGCACGTCGAGCAGCATCGGCATCTTGCGCGAAACCACGACGTCCGCGATGCGCTCGACCAACACCGATTTGTTCACCGTGTACGGGATGCTGGTGATGTTCAGTGTTTTGGTCGTCTTGCCGGTTTCGGCCAGCTCCCAAGTGCCGCGCACCTTGATCGAGCCCTGGCCGGTCTCGTAAACCTGCTTCAATTCCTCGGCGCTGGCGACGATGTGCCCGCCGGTCGGAAAGTCTGGACCCTTGATCGTCCGGCACAATTCGCGTGAGGTGAGCTGACGACCCTCGACCAGGGCGTCCAGCAAACGCACCGACGCGTTCACGACTTCTTCTGGATTGTGCGGCGGGATGTTGGTCGCCATGCCGACGGCAATGCCCGCGGCACCGTTGATCAGCATGTTCGGAATCGCCGACGGCAGGACCACGGGCTCCTGCTTGGTGCCGTCGTAGTTGGGCCGAAAATGCACGGTATCTTCGTCGATTTCGCCGAGGATCTGGTCGGCCAGCGTGGCCAACCGGCATTCCGTGTACCGGTAGGCAGCCGCCGGATCCCCGTCGAGGGAGCCGAAATTGCCAGAGCCGTCGACCAGTGGCGCGCGCAGATTGAAGGATTGCGCCATGCGCACCAGGGCGTCGTAAATCGAGGCGTCGCCGTGTGGGTGGTAGTTGCCCATCACGTCGCCCACGATTTTCGCGCACTTTCGGTGCTTGGCGTCGCCGGTCACGCCCTGCTGCCACATCGTGTACAAGATGCGGCGTTGTACGGGCTTCAACCCATCACGCACGTCGGGGATGGCGCGGCTGGTGATGACCGAGAGGGCATAATTCAGGTAGCGAGTCTGTGCGACCTCGTGCAGCGCTGCCGGCTCTTCGTTGAACATCGGCGGTTCGTCGTCGCCACCGCCACGCCGCTTCTTGGGCGGATCCCCGTTGCCGGAGGAGTTCTGCTTGTTCTTGCTCTTGCCTGTCGCCAACGTTTCGACCTTCCCCGGCACCCCCTAAAAAAGTCAGGGAGAGCCGGCACGCGCGTTTCGCTAGCTTTCTTTCCTGCCGAAAGTCAATATCTTCAGAAGAAATGCGGGTGCGCACGACGAAAGCCCACTGGTTCGCGCGGCCCTGGCGCGGGCTCGCGCTGCTGGCGGCGCTCGCGCCGGTCGCGTTTGCCTGCCGGCGAACCTCGACCTCGTTGCTCGAGCAGACACCCTGCGCAGAGGAAGGGATCGTCAGCTCGCGGGTCAGTGACCAGCCGACGGGCGGCGATCTTGCCGCGGAAATCGTGCAAACTTGCGCGGATTGCCGGGCCAGCGCGCGTCCCGGCGCGCCGCCCGGGTCGCCCTGCTCGGCAGCCTCGGTGTGTCAGGAACAGTGCTGTAATTGTCCGATTTCATTGACCAAAAAATACAGGGCGCGGGTTTGCGACGCGGCCCGCTGTGCGGGGCCCGAGGCCTGCCACTCCGCGCGCGCCGCGATCCGACCCGACGTGTGCGATTGAGTGCCGGCGGTTATTCGTCTCGGAACTCGTCCACGGCGATGCCGTAGCGCTTCATCCAACGATGGATTTGCATGCGCGCTTTGCCCAACTCGCGACCGACGGCCGCCACATTACCCTGATGTTCGACGAGCAACGCCCGTAGCTCGTGCTCGCTCGGTACGGCCAAGGGTTCCGAGATTCGCAGCGGTGGTGCCGGAGAAGACGGCAAAATCGAATGGCTCTTGCCGTAGTCGGTCATGGCCTCCTTCACCGCATCAGGTAACACCTCCGAGCCGAGCACTGGGCCCGGTGAGAGCGCAACGCTGCGTTTGATGCAGGCTTCGAGCTCGCGCACGTTGTACGGGAAATCATGGTGCAAGAGGCCGGTCATGAACGGAAAAGACAGCGCGTAGCTAGGGCGCCCGGCGCGCGCTAAAAAGCTACGAGCCAACACGTGCACGTCTTCTTTGCGTTCGTGGAGCGGCGGCAGAAACACTTCGTACTCGTTCAGCCGCGCGAAGAGATCTTCGCGGAAGCGGCCCTCGCGCTGCATTTTGGCCAGGTCTCGATGAGTCGCGCAGATTACGCGCACGTCCACGCGCTCGGGCAGAGTGGCGCCCAGCGGCAGCACTTCTTTGGCCTGCAACACACGTAGCAGCTTGGCTTGCGCGTCGAGCGGCATGTCGCCAATCTCGTCGAGGAACAGCGTGCCGCCATCAGCGGCGCGGATCAGCCCCGGCTTGTCGCGATCGGCACCGGAGAACGCGCCACGCTTGAAACCGAACAGCTCACTCTCCAAAAGCAGTGCCGGGATCGCCGCACAATTGACGGCACCGAAGCGGCCAAGTCGCCCGCTCAAGCGATGCAGCTCGCTGGCTACCACTTCTTTTCCCGTCCCACTCGCGCCGCGCAGCACCACACTGAGCGGGGTCGGCGCGACCCGTTCCAACTCCGCAACGATGCGGTCCATCTGCAACCCGCCCACGAGCAAGCTCGGCTGGCTGGCTCGCCGCGTCGCGCCACGGGTCATCGAACCATCCAGGCGGTAGGCGGCATATTGCTCTGCGTCGCGCTCCACGAACTTGAAAATCGCGTCGCCAATCCGAAGCTCGTCGCAGTCGTCGAGAGCCGTCCCTTGGACGCGTCGACCGTTCACGATCACGCCGTTGCGGCTCGCCAGATCGCGCACGTGGTAGGCGCCGTTGGCCCAACCGATCTCGGCGTGTTTGCGCGACACCGCGGGCACCTCGAGCTCGAGATCGACGCCCGGTTCTCGACCGATCACGATGCGTTCCTTTCGGAACGGAAAGGCCGCTGGTAAACTGGCCCAAGACTCAGCGTAGAGCAGCACCAATCCCGCAACCGGTCCGCTGCCGGGTCCCCGCGCGCTGGGCCCGAACTCTTGCATGGCACCGGTGGTGTAGTCGACCATGTGGGTCTACAATACTGCCACCGCCATGGAACCTGAAACACTCCGCGTCGCCGCCGTGCAATTGCAGAGCCAGGACGATGTGCCGCAGAACCTGGAGGTCTGTCGCCGGCTGGTGGGCAACGCGCGCCGTGAAGGCGCCAAGCTCGTGCTGCTGCCAGAGAATTTCGCCTATTTCGGCGCCGACACCGGCAAGCACGGTCATGCCGAGCGCCTTTCGGACCCGGAGGGCAAGATCCAGCGAGCCCTCGCCGACCTAGCGCGTTCGTCCGAAGTGTTCTTGGTTGCCGGTGGCTTCCCCGAAGCTTCGGGCGATCCTGCTCGGCCGTACAACACCGCCCTCGTTTACGGTCCGGACGGCCAACTCGTCGGCTCTTATCGCAAGATCCATCTCTTCGACGTGACCCTGCGCGACGGCACCGTACACGCCGAATCTGCTGGCTCAACGCCGGGTGACGCGCTGGTCACGTTCGACATCGGTCGCTTCCGGATCGGTCTCTCTATTTGTTACGATCTACGGTTTCCCGAGCTCTATCGCGGTCTCGTCGACCGCGGCGCGAACGTGCTGCTCGTGCCCGCGGCGTTTACCGCGCAGACCGGCAAGGACCACTGGCACCCGCTGCTCCGCGCGCGCGCGATCGAATCCCAGTCTTACGTGGTCGCGGCCGCGCAGTGGGGCAAGCATCCGAACGGGCGTGCAACCTACGGGCATTCTCTGGTGGTCGATCCCTGGGGCACCATCGTGGCCGAAGCGTCCGACAAGGTGGGCGTGATTAGCGCTTCCTTGGAGCTCGACTACCTGGAGCAAGTGCGAGCGGCCGTGCCCTGCTTGTCGCACCGCAAACTGTAACTCGGCCTAGCCGAAGCCCGCCCCTAGAGATGGCGCTTGGCGATCTCGGTCCAAGTGCCGGATGGCTCGAGCGCGATGTAGCTCTTCCAGAATGGGCGAGCTTTACCGGTCTCGCCGATTTGCTCGTAGGCCATGGCCAGGTTGAAGTAGGCGTCCGAAAACTTCGGATCGGCCTCGATCGCGCCGTGAAAGAGGGGCACGCTGAGCTCGGGCTGACCGCGTTCGAGCATGACGTAGCCCAAATTGTATTGCGCTTCGGGCTGGCGCACGTCGATCTCCAGCGCCTTTTTGTATAATAATTCCGCGGCCTCAGCGTCGTGGCGGCGGAAGCGGATGTTGCCCAGGTTGGTGTACGCGATGGCCAGCCACGGATCGAGCGCCACGGCTTCCCGGTACAAGGCCTCCGCGTCGTCCATCGACAGCGGGTCTTCGTCGAGTTGGCTCGCGCGCAGGTAGAGCTCGTAGGCGGTGCGAGCGCGCTCACGACCGGCAGAGGGGCGGAGCACGCGCACCACGTCATCGCGCAGCGACTTGACCTCGAAGTCGAGCACCATCTGTCCAGTGAGTGGCTCGAATGCGCCGTCGGTCGTGTGCACGATCACGCGTTGCCCGTCGGAAACGATACGCAACTCTTGCAGGGGGCGGGTGACTTTGGGCAGCGAGCGCTTGAGAGCGCCCACGGCACGCGTGACGTCGCGCAGCCGAACGCGTTGCTCGAGCAAGGACTGCGCGGTGCGCAGCGCAATCAAATCCGAAAACGAGTAGGCACGGCGGCCGCGGCGGCGGGCAGTGGGTGACACCACGCCCGCGCGATCGAAGGTACGGAGGCGCGCGGGCGAGATGCCGAGCAAGCGCGAGATCTCGCCGCTACTGAAGAGATCCGTGAGCGGTTCTCGGCCGGTGCTCGAATCGAGCGCGGGCGCGGCTGCGCCCTGATCGCGCTTTTGTACACGACCTCCTCCGGGTCCGAAGACCACGTGGATTATCTTCTCGTCGCGCTGTCTCTTGCGACCCATGCGTTGCTGTTCCCGCTTACTCTGAAAAGGACGAACCTCTAACTCTTCCGCGCGGCGCTTCGTGTCAAGTGGAACACCCGGGGATCGTCAGCGCAGCGAAGAATGCCGCACTGCTAGCGGCGCGGCCCGCGGTCCTCGAGCGCGCTTGCTGAGTCCGCGTGCGCGTGCTGTCGCACGCCGGCCCGTGGTGAAAATGCTCCTTGACGTGGAGCCAGGTCCTGCTCAGGCCCCGCTCGGTCACGAGGCGCGCGATGGACGTTTGGACGGGCTCGGCTCGGTCTTGCGCGGTACCCGCGCTCGGGGTCGCTCGCTATTTCTGAACACGCGCGCTTCGACCTCGACGTCGACGCGTATCCCACGCGCGTCGCGGCGCACGATCAGCTCGGCACGCACGCGTCCGATCGGCGCCCCCGAGCGGATCTGTGCCTCGAGGCAAGCAATACGGATGGCGCGGATGCGAGCGTGGGGGTCATTCGCAATCAAGCGCGCAAGCTCGCGCGCTCGTTCCTTGGGCACGGAGCCGCCATGCGAACTGAACGTGAGCAGGACACTGGTGGATCCGTAGTAGGTGGCTCCGTCCGGCTCGCTGCGCGTCGCGCCCTCGCTCATCACGTCGGCCGCTTCGAACAGCTCGCGCAGCCGGTAGTCGGCCGATTGCCAGAGCTCGAGCGTCCGGCTCGTACCCAGGGCGAGTGCCTTGGTCTTTGCCGTGCCGGGACCGTTGGCTTTACGCGTCAAGCTGCACCCTGGGAAGACTCCACGCGTGGATCGTATGTCGTACGCGCTGCCAACGTGAACTTCGTGGCAATGGGTTGTCAGCTTGGCCAGCAAAAGGGCCATCTGTCGAATCCCGCCAGGAGCGAAAGTTGGCCGGGCCGCCCCCGATCGTCGAAAATGATCGCCAAATTTCGGCCAAACCAACGGAGTTTATCGATGACCCTCGACAGCGCTGGCAACCGTTATTCAGGTGAGGAGCGGCGGCAGCACCGTGTTTACGTGACGCGCAACACCGAATACCATTTCCGCGGTCAGACTTGCGTGGCGGTGCGCGACCGCAAAACCGGCAGCTTTTTGCAGTCGCACCTGGCCATTCAGCGTACCTTGTCGGGCGCGGTCAGCTACCAGGCAAATGGGACCGCGATCCCTTCCTACGCTCCCCCGCAAGTCGGCGCCGCCTTGTACTTCGGTGAAGGCGGGCGGGAGTTGGTCACGAGCCTCTGCTCGAGCATCGAGCGGCCCGAACGCGCGCTGGTCGCCGCCTATCCGCCTAGCTGAAAACGGGTCCGCGACATGTTCAACCACTTGCCCCGTTTGTGGCTGAATTTGCGCGTAATTTCGTGCACTAGCAGTCTACCTTTCGCACCCCGTGCGAAGCAGGGTTCGCACTCGAGCCCACACTACCCCTCGAAAAATGCAGGTTTGTGCCGGATCGCCGCCTCAGTAAAGTTCGGCATCATTCTTGGATAGGTTGCGGCGTCCGGTTCAACGGTCGAAGGGCAGAAATTTCAATAATGGCGCAATCGTCCCCCATCGCTTCAGCAAGCCCCAAAGCCGATCCGCGAGCGGTGCAGATTCTCGCGAAGAACATCTACCGGGAGTTCCGCGCGAGCGGCTTCTCGGAGCGTGATGTGCTCGCCCTAGCCGGCGAGCTACTCGGTCTGGTGACGACCGACGTGAAGAACGAGCAACCGGCTCGCTGAGTTCAACGGCAAATGGGTCGCTAGAGTTGGCCCGCGCCGCGCACAATGCTCGGTAGCGGGCCGTTCTTTGTCGGTCGATCGAGGCCAGCGATCGGGGGCCCGGGCCACGCGGTCGAGCTCCCCGGCCAAGCGTTTGCGGCATTTTACCGTGCTCGGCGTGTTTCAAGCGGGAGCGCGTGATAGCCTCAAGGCTCTCGCGGCTTGGTTCGGAGAGTTACGTTTCAAGTGATCGCACCGACATCGTCTGCAAAAGCCCCGATGTTTGCCATTATCGTCCACGAAAAGGGCGGCGCCGAACGGCGTGAGATTTTCGACGCGGCCGAGTTGAGTGTGGGTCGGGTCCAAGGCAACGAGCTGATGCTGCCCAAGGGCAACGTGTCGAAACGACATGCCCGGCTGCTCTATCGCGACGGTCGCTTCATTGTGACCGATCTGAACAGCACCAACGGCACCTACGTCAATCGCAGAAAGATCACCCAAGCGACCATCGTTCGCGAGGGAGACCGCATCTACATTGGCGATTTCGTGCTGCGCATCGAGACCAGCGGCGGGGAAGGGGTCTCCCCCGACGAGTTCAAGACGGGCCCATCTGCGGTGGCACGTTCGACGCCGAGCGCGCCCGACGCATCGAACGTGACCGCGCGCCCGGACTCGGAAGGGGGCGCCTTCACCCAAACTCCCGGGCCCGCCTTCAACTCGACCACGAGCGGCTCGAATCCAGTTTCTTCCGATAGCCCAGCGCGCCTCGAGCCAGCCGTCGAAACCACGGGCACCCATACCCTCGGGCGAACCACCCACGACGACCGCGGCGAAGCATCGGCGCATTCGGTGCTCGATGTCGTCCGCTCGCTCGTCGACCGCGTCGCCCTGCGCTTGCGAGATGTGGATTTGCTCGCGCCCGTGCCCCCTTCGCTGGGCGAACGCATCGATGGCCTGCTCCAGGACGCGTGGACAGAGGTCAGTGAAGGCCGTGATTTTCCGGCCAGCGTGCCCGCCGATCGAGCGATCGAGCTTGCCCGCTGCGAACTCGTGGAGCACGGCCCGCTCACGGAGCTGATCGCCGATCCGACGGTGTCGGAAGTGGGCGTCACTCGCTTCGATCGCGTGTTGTCCGTCCGTGGTGGTCGCACCGTCACCGAGACCGGCTTCTCTTCGGATCGTTCGCTGCGCTGGGCGGTCTCTCGTCTGTGCTCCGAAGCCGATGCCCCGGTCCAGGCAAGCGAAGACGTGGTCGAGCGCCGCATCATGCCGGGGGTTCGCCTATCGGCCGTGCTCGGCTCGATCGCAGCGAGCGGAGCCTGCGTGGCGATCCGCAAAGCCAAGCGTTCGTCGATCACGCTGGAAGAGCTAGTGCGCCGCGGCGCCATCTCGCGAGCCATGGCCACCTTCCTGCAACAATGCCTGGCCGCGCGCGTGAACGTGCTGGTGGTCGGGCCGCGCGACGGCGGTGTAGAAGCTCTGCTGACCGCGTTGGCTCAAGCGGCCGTCGATGGCCCCTGCGTGTTCCTCGGGGAGCGCGATCCCGGCGGCTCGGAGGCGAATCTCTTGCTCGCCGGCTCCGATCTCTCGACCACGGCGGGAGCCATGCAAGTCGCCGCGTCCATGCCCGGCGCGCGGATCGTGGCCGAACTGTTCACCGCCGATTTGTGCGCTCGAGTCGTGGAGGCGATTGCCGACGGCGGCGACGGGGTGATCGCGGCACGCTACGCGCCCAACCTGCGTCGTGGCTTGTCGCGGCTGCCCGGTGTGATTGCCGCCGAACGCCCGCAGATCAGCGTCCATGCGGCGCGCGAATTGGTGGCCAACGCCTTCGAAATCGTGGTCGAAGTGGCGCGTCTAAGGGACGAACGCCATCGCGTCTTGCGCATTGCGGAGGTGATCGGCTCTGCGAGTGAAGACATCCAAACGCAGGACGTCTTCACGTTCGTGATGGACCGCACCGCGGCCGGCGGCGCTATCGAGGGCGTTTTCTCTGCGAGCGGCGTCGTCCCCCAGGTCGCCGAAGCGTGGCGAGCGCGCGGCACGACCGTCGAAAGCGCCATTTTCAGCCGCCCGCCCTCGCGCTAGGTGGCTTCGTTCCGCGTCGACGGCGCGCGCTTGAGAGGACGCGCGGCGCCTGCGGCGCGCGGCTGGAGACTCTCGTTGGCGCACGCTCGGACGGGGGCGCTGGGCCGCTTGCGCTGAAGCCTGTGGAAAGCACGCGCCTGTCCGGTCAGCCTTTGTAGGTCCGCCATCGCATTGGCAGATCGCGATCTGGTCATCCAAGACTTCAAGGTCGTTTTAGACTAGTCCCGGGCATGCGGCTGAGCGGTCTTCGGTGCGCCCGAGGCGCGGCGTTGCACGCGCACCGCGAAGGTCGCGAAAGAGGGCAGCGAGCGCTGGTCGTGGCGGTGGGCGTTAGTCGCGCGCGTCGTCTTGTTTGGCTTTGGCGAGCTTGCGGCCCATCATGCGCTTTTTGAGCGCGCTCAGCTTATCGATCATCAACACGCCGTCGAGGTGATCGTTTTCGTGCTGGAGTGCGACCGCGAGTAGGCCATCAGCCTCGATTTCGAATGATTTGCCGTTGCGATCCAGGGCCCGCACCTTGACTCGCTCGGCACGCTTGATCTCTTCGGTCACTCCCGGGAAGGAGAGGCAGCCTTCTTCCCAAGTCTGCACGCCGTCTTTCTCGATGAACTCGGGATTGATGAACGCGAGCAACTGGCTGGGCTCGTCTTCGGCAGCGCAATCGACCACGAAGATGCGCTGGGGGATCCCCAGCTGCGTCGCGGCGAGACCGCAGCCGGGAGCCGCGTACATGGTCTCCGCCATGTCGTCGACGAGCGCTTGCACTTCCGGGGTGACTTCGACGACGGGCTTGGCGACTTCGCGCAGGCGCGCGTCGGGATATTCGAGGATCTCGCGAATCATGGCGCTTTGGCAAAAGGTAACACCCGAGATCAGGCGTCGCAACCATCGGGCCGGACGTTCATCCGCCGGTCAGGGTTCGCCCAGTTTTCTTCGGGTAAGCGATGGGTCCCCAAACGTAAGCGTCGGTGCCGCACAGCTCCCAGCGCGCAGGCGCAATGCGCGGCGCGTCTGCCGGGTTCTCCGGCCCCGCCCAATCCACCGCGCCCGGACGGCCGCGTGGACCGAGCAGTAACGGTGCCACAAAGACGTGAAGCTGGTCTGGTAAACGATGGGCCAGCAGGCTGCCTGCCAGTTCCGAGCCGCCCTCGCACATCACGCTCACGACCTCGCGCGCGGCCAGCTCGTGGAACATCACCACCGGATCGCAACGCCCCTCTGCCGTGGCCGGGACGCGGATCACCCGCACCCCCGCATGAGCCAGCGCTTGTTCGGGCGAGGACGGCGCGGCTAGCGTGGTGACCACACAGGTCGGGATCTCGTTGGCCGTTTGCACCACCTGGCTGCTGAGCGGGATGCGCAGCTTGCTGTCGACGATCACTCGGATCGGATTCCGCCCCGGCACGTCGCGCACGGTCAGGCGCGGGTTGTCCGTGAGTACCGTGTTGATGCCAACCATCACCGCGTCGTGGTGCGCGCGCAGGCTTTGCACTTTGAGACGCGCTTCGGGGCAAGTGATCCACTTGGAGGCACCGGTGCGCGTGGCGATTCGCCCGTCGAGCGAGATCGCCAATTTGAGCGTGACGAAGCTGGTGTGTTCCGTGACGTATTTGGCCCAGGGCTGAATCAAGGCTTTGGCGGCGGACTCTTGGACCCCTAGCGTAACGGGAATACCGGCCGCTTCGAGGCGTTCGATTCCGCCGCCATGCACGCGCGGATCGGGATCACGGCAACCGATCACCACGCGCGCGATGCCGGCGGCCAGGATGGCGTCGACGCAGGGCGGCGTGCGCCCCACGTGGTTACACGGCTCGAGCGTCACGTACAGGATCTTGCCGCGGGCTGCCGCGCCGGCCTTCTTCAGCGCGACCACCTCGGCGTGGTCGAGGCCGGCCGCTTCATGGAAGCCCTCTGCCAAGATGTTGCCGTCGGCGTCCGCGATCAAGGCACCGACGTGCGGATTGGGCGTCGGATCGCCGCCCGCGCCGAGCTCCAAGGCTCGCAACATCAGCTCGCTATCGAGATCTTTCAAAGCGCCTACTCACTGTCCTTGGATCGCACGAGCTTGTTCATCTCGACCATGAACTCGTCGATGTCACGGAAGGATCGATACACGCTCGCAAACCGCACGTAGGCGACGTCGTCGAGCGTCTTCAGGCGCTGCATGACCCGTTCACCGATGACCAGCGTGGGCACTTCCTTCTCGCCGCTCTCCGCCAGCTCACGCTCCAAAGCCTCGGCGTGCTCTTCCAGGGCATCGGCCGAGACGGGACGCTTGTTGCAGGCGATGCGTAGGCTGCGCAGCACTTTCTCGCGCTCGAACGGCACTCGCTCGCCGTCCTTCTTCACCACCGTGGGCAGCGTGTGCTCGACGCGCTCGTAGGTCGTGAACCGACGCTTGCAGCTGTCGCACTCGCGGCGGCGCCAGGTCACCGTGCCACCGGCGGCCAGGCGTGAATCGACCACGCGGCTGTCCATCTCGCGGCAATACGGGCACTGCATCAGATACGCACCCGAGCCCGGCCCTGGCGGCTCGCGTCAGCCCTCGAACGCCGAGAAGATCAGCGTCACGTTGGTGCCGCCGAAGCCGAACGAATTGGACATGGCGCGCTTGATGCGCCGTTCCCGTGCCCGCTGGGGCACGAATTCGAGCGGTACTTCTAGGTCTGGGTCATCGAGGTTGATGGTCGGTGGGATCATCCCGGTTTCGAGCGCCTTGATGCAAACGGCCGCTTCGACCGCGCCGGCGGCGCCCAGCAAATGCCCCATCATGGACTTGGTGGAGCTGACCCACAGCTTCTTGTCCAGTGCGTGTGCGCCGAACGTGTTGGCCACGGCGCGGGCTTCTTCCACGTCACCGATGGGGGTCGAGGTGCCGTGGGCGTTCACGTACTCGATTTGCTCCGGGTTCAACTTGGCGTCTTTGAGCGCTTGGCGCATGGCGCGCGCGGCGTGCGCGTGATCAGGAGCGGGCTTGGTGATGTGATAGGCGTCGCTCGTCGCGCCATAACCGGCCACTTCGGCCAAGATCTTCGCGCCGCGCTTTTTGGCGCGGGTCAGCGTTTCGAGCACCAAGGTGCCGCCGCCCTCACCACACACGAAGCCGTCTCGGCCCTTGTCCCAAGGACGGCTGGCCGCTTGCGGACTGTCGTTGCGGCGGCTGAGCGCGAACATGGCGCTGAAGCCAGCGATGCCGATCGGGGTGATGGTCGACTCGGCACCCCCCGCGATCATCACCTCGGCGTCGCCCCGCTGCATCATTCGAAGGGCCTCGCCGATGGCGTGACCGCTCGACGAGCAAGCGCTGGTATGCGCCAAGCTGGGACCGCGGAACCCGAACGCGATCGACACTTGGCCGGCGGCCATGTTGGCGATCAACGAAGGAATGAAGTACGGGCTGACTTTGCCAGGCCCCTTCTTGTCGAGCGTCAACGTGCAGCGCTCGAGATTCTCGAGGCCGCCCAGGCCGACGCCGATGAAAACGCCCGCGCGATCGCGCTCGTCTTCGGTCAGATCGAGTTGCGCTTGATCGAGCGCCATTTTCGTGGCGGCCATCGCAAACGTCGTGAAACGCGAGACCTCTTTGATCTTCTTGCGCTCCATGAACTCGGCCGCGTCGAAGTTCTTCACTTCGGCGGCAATGCGCGTGGCATAGGCATCCGTCGCCTCGAACAGCGTGATCGGGCCCACGCCGCTCTGGCCCTTCAGCAACGATTGCCAAGATGGCTCGGTCCCGATGCCGTTGGGCGTGACGAGACCAATTCCTGTAACGACGACGCGTTCCATCTCTTCCTCAGACAAAAAGCCCGGGCTTCACCTGCATAGGTTCACCCGGGCGGACGATCCTAAGAACGCCCTGGTGCCCGCTGCTTCAGCTGGCCAGATGCTTTTCGATGTAATCGACGGCGTCTTGCACGCTGCGGATTTTTTCGGTGTCTTCGTCCGGGATATCGATCTCGAACGCCTCTTCGAAGGCCAAGACCAGCTCGACCAATCCGAGCGAGTCTGCACCCAAATCGTCGATGAACGTGGACTCCGGCTTGATGTCTTTCTCATCGACATCCAGCTGTTCCTTGATGATCCGCTTCACTTCGACGGTTACGTTGCGACCTTCAGCCATGATTCCTCCAGGGGCGCCTCTACACCAGGGGCGTTCCCGATTGCACGTGTTTCTGTCAAACGAGGGCAAAA